>ENA-OROP01000319-OROP01000319.1-human-gut-metagenome-genome-assembly--contig:-NODE-319-length-57947-cov-25.223675_pt1 | contig 57947 bp, 108 predicted proteins | sample MGYA00242132_ERZ509056 | MGnify/ENA primary metagenome ERZ509056 (study PRJEB26280, sample SAMEA2338768) | human gut metagenome | biome: human gut; feature: human-associated habitat; material: faeces...
TGGAGATACCCACCTCCGCGGCGATCTCTTCCACGGTAGGCTCCTTCAGATTTTTCCTGGTCAGGGTATCGCGGGCGTAGATTGCCTTGTAGGCGGTGTCCTTCAGAGACCGTGAAACACGGATGCTATTGTTATCCCGTAAAAATCTGCGTATCTCACCGATAATCATTGGAGTGGCAATAGGATGTGCTAATGCCGTATTTATCATACTTTTAAAACTGCATATTTTTTCGCTTGTCGCAAAAGTGTCGTATATGTGTCACTATATGCGACTTTTTTTATGCCAAAATTTAATCATAAGGAGGGATGACCTTATGGGAAAATTCAAATTTTCTGATGAAACGCTGGAACATATATTCAGCAAAGAACGTACAAGGGAAGTGCCGATTAAGTATCAATCAATCATGGTTCATGTGATCGAGGAAGTTTTAGGAGAAACGGGTAATGCTTATGAATTTCAGTCCGTTGGGACTTATGAACAAGCCGACATATCAGACACTTGATGAAGTTGAAATTGCGAAACAGATAGAATCAATGGAAGAAAGGGAGAATAGCCATGCCGCAGCCGATTATGAATCCGAACTATTTCAATCCGCAGTATAGAACACCTATGTACGGACAGTTTATGCCACAACAGGAGCAATTCCAACCACAGCAATTTATGCAACAGCCACAGCAAAACACAGTACAGATGTACGGTCGTATTGTACCGGCGCAAGAGTGCATAGCACCGAATGAGGTTCCTATGGATGGAAACACAGCATTTTTCCCAAAACAGGACCTGTCGGAGATCTATGCTAAATCCTGGGGAGCAGATGGGAAAATCTATACAAGGCTTTACAAGCCTGTTTTAGATGCAGACCCTAACAATTTACCGTCAGACACAGAAAAGGCGAAATTTGACCTATCAGACGAAGCCACAGCGGTATTTATGAAGCGTTTCGATGAACTGGAACAAAAGATTGAACAGTTGAAAACTTCGCAAACGCAAAGGAAAACTCCACAATCGCAAAGAAAGGATGATGCAGAATGAAAATGATGAATCCTATGCAGATGCTCAAAGGGATGGGAAATCCACAACAAATAATTCAAGGGATTATGGGAAATAGTCAGATGATGCAAAACCCCATGATTAGAAATGTAATGGGAATGGCGCAAAAAGGTGACATATCAGGTGTTGAAAATTTTGGCAGAAATATTGCTAAGGAACGTGGCGTAGATTTTGATTCTGAATTTGAAAAATTCAAGCGTCAATTTCCTATGAAGTAGATACTAAATTCTTGCAAGATTAAGTATAAAAAATCTTATATGGAGGTAAAAATTATGTTTGAGAGTAACAATACTCCCTTTACCATGCCTGTTATGCCTGCCAACAGCGGATATGGGAACAACGGTGCATGGGGCGACGATGGTGCATGGTGGATTATTATTTTCGTCCTTTTCTTCGCTTTTGGAGGTTGGGGCGGTAATGGATGGGGCGGTAATGGCTCTAATTCCAGTTACTACACCGATTCTGCATTACAAAGAGGGTTCGACACCCAGTCTATCATCGGTAAACTGGACGGAATCAACAACGGTCTGTGTGACGGATTCTACGCTGTTAACAACGGTATGCTTACCGGATTTAATGGCGTAAATACCAACATTTTACAGACTGGCTATGGCATCCAACAGGCTATCAATGCAGACACCGTAGCAGGAATGCAGAATGCTAACGCTTTACAGGCACAGTTAGCACAGTGCTGCTGCGATACCCGTGAAGCTATCCAGGGTGTAAACTACAATATGGCAACCAATACTTGCGCATTGCAGAACACCATGAATAACAACACTCGTGATATTATCGACAGTCAGAATGCCGGTACGAGAGCAATCCTTGACTACTTATGTCAGGATAAGATTGCTACTCTGCAGGCAGAGAACAACGATCTGCGCAGAGCCGCTTCTCAGGATCGTCAGAATGCTCTTCTGACCACTGCCATGAGTGCACAGGCACAGCAGATTATTAACGCTGTGAATCCTGCACCCATTCCTGCATACCAAGTTCCCAACCCTAACGTATATTACGGATGCGGTTGCAACACTGGTTGCGGATGCTAAAACTGCATATCGAGTAACTTAACCTTAATGTTATGTCTGCTATGCAGAATTACTGACAACATGGGGCAGACTATATGGTTTGCCCCTTTGATTTTGAAAGAGAGGTATTTATTATGGCTGAATATACAGCAGTAGCATTACAGACTGTGGCAGCAGGAGCGGACGTTGCTTTTACTGAAACTGCCGTAAATGGAAGTAACTGTATCAATCATAGAGAGGGATCCGGAATTGTGAAGTTAAGAGGTATCACTAATCAGTGTCGTGCAAGATTCCTTGTAAGTTATTCCGGTAACATTCAGATTCCCACTGGTGGAACTGTTGGGGAAATTTCCCTTGCACTGGCGTTAGACGGGGAACCTTTACAGTCCACAAGAATGATTGTAACTCCGGCAGCAGTAGAGAATTTCTTCAATGTATCTGCTCAGGCTTACATTGATGTTCCTCGTGGATGCTGCAGTACGGTAGCCGTTCAGAACACTTCTACGCAAGCTATTGAAGTGCAGAACAGCAATTTGATTGCCGTTCGTGAAGCGTAGGAGGTGAAAAATCATGGATGTTAAGAGAATGCATGAAATGATTGAAAAACTTTCTGAATGCGCTAAAACGCAGTTTGACAAGGGCATCGACCATGTAGACACTTGCGAAATGGGAAAAGTAGTTGATATGATGAAAGACTTATCGGAAGCTATGTACTATCGGGAACTGACAAAAACCATGCAGGAATATGATTCGGACGAAAACATGGAAATGTTTGAACGTTATGGGGATGGTGGAAGACGGTTCTATGACCATTACCGCTATGCTGACGGCAGATTTGCACCTAAAGGTCGTGGAACCTACCGCAGAGGTTATGAAGAGCCACCTTATTACCACATGACCCCGGAAATGTATCACCGTGACATGGACAGAGACATGGGGCGTATGTACTACACGGAAACTTCTTCATCCGGTATGCGTGATGCAAGAGAGGGCAGAAGTGGCGTGAGCCGCAGAGCCTACATGGAAAATAAGGAACTGCATAAGGCTAACACGCAGCAGGACAAAGAAGCAAAAGTCCGTGACCTAAACACATACATGACCGAACTTGCAAACGACATGACGGAGATTATCAACGATGCAACACCGGAAGAAAAGACGGTACTGCGGAACAAGCTGTCTGCACTGGTAACAAAAATCGGTTAAAACACTTAAGGGGCTTATTTAGCCCCTTTTATGTTGGAGGTGGTAAGTTGTTCACGATAAATGGAATTGACTGGAATTTAAGGCTTGTACGCAGTCACAGCCCTATGCTGATGCGTTCTGATGGTACATATACTTTTGGCATGACAGACAGGAACACAAGAGAAATTTACATATCAGACATGATTCACGGTAATTTCTATGACCGTGTGCTGTGCCATGAATTGTGCCATGCGTTCTGCTTATCCTACAATCTGACTATGGACATTCAGACGGAAGAGATTGTTGCTGATTTTTTGGCTACCTACGGAAGAGAAGTGTTTGCTGTAGCTGATGAAATTATCAAAAATTACATGAGAATGCTTGCGTAAATTTTTCTTAAATGCTACAATGTAGGTGTCGAAGCTATAATTTAAACCAGCTGAACAGTAGCAATGCTTTTCAGTAAAAGCGCATCAGGCATGTATTTTAAAAAGAAGAGTGTCCTTGTCGTGGAGGACATTCTTTTTTGTTTGTTTAAAAATAAGAGCACCCTTTCGGATGCCCTTAAAATACTATATTCTATTGTAATTTGATAACTTCTTTGTTGCCCGTCCAGAAACTTGTTTCGTATTCCAGTTCAATACTCTGCGCATTCTGCGGAACTACAAATGCAATCTTGTAAGAAGTTTTTCTACCGCTTGAAATATTCGCATTCAACGAAGAATTATCAACAACGCTATAATTTTGTTCACAATCTGTATCGTCTGCGTAGCACTGGAAATCGTAGATGCTTACATACTTATCATCTTTACTGTTGTTCTGATAGGAAACATCAATCATAATGTATTTTGTTCCATCGGTAGGAGCGTTCCAACCGTATTCATCCTCATAATCAGTGTAGTCAAGGTCAAAATCATTAATAGTGACTTGCAAGCCGTCCGCATCGAATGTGTAACCGGGAGAAATAACAAAATCTGATTTATTTACAACAGGTGAAGAAGTAGACTCTTCTGTTGCTTCAAGCGAAACTTTTACTTCCGCAATAGGAATAGAAACATCATCAGATTTATTGCCTATGTTATAAACTATGACTGCAAGAATACACCATATAATGGCAAACCACGAACCAGTATGCAATTTATTCTTTTTATCACCAGTAGCAATGTCGATTATTGCAAGAATAACAGCAACCGGAATAGTAAATGTCAAAATAGAAAACACAGCTGCCAACGTACTTAATGTGCTCTGCTTTTTCTTAGGCGACTTTTGATTGTTCTGAACTGTCTGATTTTTTTGCTGTTCCAAAATGTCAATGTCAAATTTAGACATACAAGCATCACAATAACCTATTCTGTGATATACCGGCAATCCTTTTTCATCCGTAGCCACCTGTTCCGGAACAACTCTCATTTCTTTACCACACTTGTAGCAATTCATAACATTTCCCCCTATAGGTTTTATTAAAAATCTCATTTTTTGAGACTTTTTTCGTAAAAAAATTTTGGGTCAACCGTTTTGATACCCCCGTAGGTCTGCATTTTCATCCGAAAATCTCATTTTCAGAGGTTTTTGAAAGAAAAATTTTTCTACAATTTTCGTGCTAAAAATTTTCAATCCCCCCGGGGTAGCACTTTTCAAGCTGAAAAATCCGTTTTCAGAGTTTTTTCGCAGATTTTTTCAGACCGATTCAAGGCGTGGAACATCTGTGTGCTTCTGCTGTGCAAGTCCTGGACCGGTCACCCGGTCACCGTGTCGCAGCTTTCGCAAGGTCTCCGACTGCAGAAAGCATGGAACCATAGGCAGACCGCAACAGCTCCGCAGATTCCGAAGACAGACCACCGGCGGCACTCTCAACCCGAATGACGGTTTCCAACCGTTCCCCGGCATCCGATACGCTCTCCATAATGTCATATATATGACCTATTCCCACTTTTCGCATTTTGATAAAATCCCCCTTGTAATATTTGATTGTACACCAAGACAGCGCAAGCCGTCAATATATCCGGGCGCAGGATCTGACCGGATCCGGTGGAAGAGTAACACAAATAGACCGCCAGACGTCAGCAGATCACACGGAACACGACAAAAAGACGGTTGCAAGCCGTCTTTTATCTGTTTTCCAGTTCAAAAATCGCCCACCGTAGTGCGGCGGCTATCTCCGTGTCGTGCTCTCGTTCCGCACGGTCTAACAGATTGTAAAGTCTTTCAAGGTTCTTTTCTTTCATCCTATGTCAACCTCCCATTTTTAATTTTTGGGTAAATTCCACCCATAAAACCGCCGCCGGTAGTGATCCGGCGAGCATTCTCTGCGGCGGCTATTGTTCGCAGTTTATATCTGCAAGCTCTTTGCGTATTTTCTTGATCTCTGCAAGGTATACCGGGTTATCTTTGCAGGCTTCGAGGTTGTCCAGTCGTCTTATTAGTTCTTCTTTTCTGCGTTCGTTTTCGCTCATGGCGTAATACCTCCATATTTTCAATTTTTCCCGGTTATCCGGGTAAAAGCAAGACCGGGACTTGATCCCGGTTGTAAGCCTGTCTTACTTGCTAAATTTAACAATATGATAAATTATATCAAAAGAATGGCTTAATGCTCTTGCCTGTGTGTCTAACCATTCCTCAGATCTGTTTGGTTTGTTCTCTCCGCCACAAACCTTTTTTAACTCAGACGGACAACAGAGACGTTCGGCAATGTCACAATCATAAATCAGAGAGCAGCCGCCCCAACTGTACTGTTTCCAGTCAGCGGCGCCATTCAGTAAAAGGTTTTTTAACTCTGTTTTGTCCTGCGGAATCTCTTCAACTTCTAGAGCTTCTACAAGCTCATAAGCATAGATCTTTACACCTTTATTCCATGCGCTTCTTGCCTTGCTGTTGTTTATTGCTTCTAATAATTCATTCTTTCTCATATTGCTTTTACCTTTTCACCCGTGTTATAATATGGGTGCCTTTCTTTTTGGGTGCCGGTGTTCGCTTGGTAGGTGTCACCGGCTTTATTTATTTGTTGAGATAACTATAGCATAGTTCAATAATATAGTCAATAGCATAGTTTAATAATTTTAAAAATATTTTTTGAAAGTTGTTTTTACCTATATAATGCAAACATTAAAACTAATTGACAAGCATAGTTTAATATGATACTATTCTAATAATAGAAAAGGAGGTGCAGACATGGCATTCAAAGAAAAAGAGAAAGAATTGTCATATATTGCAAAATATCAAAAAGAAAATTACGATAGGATTACCGTTATGTCGCCAAAAGGGACAAAAGAAAAATTGAAAGCTGCCGCAACACTTAAAAACATGACGCTTTCAGAATTTGTGCTTGACTGTGTTACAAAAGAATTAAATAAAATGAAAGCATAGTGCAATAAATTATTGACAAGCATAGTTTAATATAATATAATGACATCATAGCAAATGACATCATGACATCATAAAAGTGATATCATCAAAATGACATCATGACATCATTAAACTATGACATCATGACATCACATGAGGAAAGGAGAAACAGCAATGGAAACATTTGATTACAAAGTGCGTTTTCCAAAAGACCTAGAACCGCAGATCAAAGCGCAAGCTGAAAAGAAAGGTATAAGCGTCAACCAGTTTGTTATATGTGCCGTGATCGCAGCATTGCAACCAGTACAACCGCAGACAGTAACAGAGCAACCGAAAGAAACACCCGTGGCAGGATCTAAAAGCCCCATAGACGAGAAAATCGCACTCATGCAGGCAAATGAACGGCTACACGCTTTACAAGCCAAAACAGCGGCAGAAAGAGCCGCTAGAGAGCACGGAGAAGTTAAACCAGTTGTTAAACATCCTCCGAAATGGGCAGGCTTACCCGGACAGCGGCCAGATGAAAGTAATGTTGAATGGGTAGAACGCAAGAGGAAAGAAGCGGAAGAAATTTATAAGCAAGGTATTGAACGAATACAAAGAGAAAAGGAGCAGAAAGCATGAAAGGCACACCGGAACAAATCGTAGAAAAGAAAGCCGCCCGGATCCGCTCAAACGTCCGGCAGTTCTTCCGGTACTACCGGGATCAACTGGAAACAACGGAATCCGAACGGCTGAAAGAATTTAACCTAGCAGAACTCCAGGCACTGGAGACGGTGCAAGCGGAAACGCTCCAAGCACTGGAGAACATGACAGACCCGGAGTTATTGGTCAGCAAAACCGCATACGGTGACAGGGTGTTAATTGACCGGATCACAGCGAGAGCGGAACGGATAAGAAGAACAGAAAGAGCAACAGCATAAACAGGAATTAAGCAGGTGTAACAGCCTGCTTTTTTTGCTCTATTTTCACTGCGACATTTTAACGTGCTAAATTTTGTAGACAAATTGTAGACATTTTGTAGACGCAGATTAAATAAAAGGAGATTAGATAAAATAAAGGTTAGATAAAATAAAAATAAATAAGTGCAGAAAGACAATGATATACCAAGTATATATAAATACTAGAGCCGACCGGCTGCCACCATGTACCCATCTGCAAAAATTACCTGTCTGTCTGTTGAAAAATCCCATTTGTCAAATTTACACGGATGATATTTTTTAATCGCATGATTTTTATATGCGCAGGATCACCGGCAGGAATACCACCACAACAAATAATCAAATACGTAAAAGGTTGTTGTGGATTTATAAATAGGTCTTGTGTTATGATAAAAGCAGTTAGGGAGCCGACGTTAACACGGTACGAGTGACAGCGGAGCAAATCCAACCCCCTCTGGATACGCAGCCGCCCAGATTGTAACCAAGACCACCGGAGCCGGCAGACCGGAAACGACAAGAAGTCACTAGCTTGTCACTTTTTTAGATTTATGTTTTTACCTGATCTGTGGAGGAGATCAAAAGACATAGGTTTATTGAGTGATGCTTGTGATTTTTTTATTGCAGATTTCAGGAGGTGTAGAGCGGTGCAGGACGTCAGAGAGATTCCAAACATTGACGAGATTAAAAAAAATATCCGGAAATACTTTGACGATTATTGTGCAGCTTATGGCATCGATGACATGAGATCACAACGGCAACCGGTTTTTAATGGTGCCATGCAATATATATATAACAATTATATAAGACCTAGTAATGTATTAAAAGATATACCCCAAAACGTAGTGGATAATAGTATCAACCAAATGCTAACTAACTACAATGCGTACAACATAGATCTGTTGTATGAGGTTTATTTATATCTTAGGGAGTTAGCCAACGCTTATGATATGACTGCTACAGCTGATACATTTAAGATATTAACAGGGATATCTAAACAGGCTTTGAGTGCATGGAGGACTAAATCAAGTACATCGAGCATGGACGAGGTCAGAAAAGCTTTTGTAAATTGGTTAGATGATGCAGATTGTGATCAACTTGTCGCTTTTAATCTGCGAAATGCGCTTGGAGCAACGGAACGATTAAACAACGACCACGGGCGGAAACAGACCACACAGCAAGAGATTGTACACAAGATAACCAGGACAGCTGACCAACTTCCACGATTAGACACAAATTTTGGACAAAATACATCAATGTTGACCGATTCCGGAGCGTATGGAGATAATACAGCAGATGCGAATGAGTAGCAACAACAACGGAAACGTGCAAAAATATGGGATAGTTAAAGGCATAACAAATAAGACTGCGTGAAAGATTAGTTTAACGCATAGTTGAAAAGCCGCATAGCACAACGGGGGAGGGGGTCTGACAGGATCAGAGAACAGCCCCTACTTAGTCCCTCAAATTTCCTCAAAAATAAAAAAGACCCTTAGGAGGTGTACCACATGATTTTCATTTACATAGTTTTAGCATGGATACTGTTTCAATTACATGCTCCTGCATGGGTGTATATCCTGTTCATCATCGGAGTATTTTTAAGAGCGGTAGTCACTGGTAGAGATTAAGTGTATGCAGATATTTGGGAAAGAGATAAAAGACGAATGTTCAAAATGCGGTGAAGTCCTGCAATGTGAGTTGTTTCTGCAAGGCCACGGAATCAAAAGAGACCGTGAGAACGTTACAGAAATGGTTAGCTGTCAGATGAAGCACCAAAAGAGCAGGATTGATAAAGAACCTAAAGAAGATTTGCCAGTTAAGGAGAAATGTGAATTGCCACCGGAGATTAAAGAGATCTACACAGAGGTTTGGAAAATACATAAAGAGTGTGCTAATCCGAAAACGGATGATGACTGGTCGTATATTATCCGGCAAGGCAATCTTCTGATTAAAATGCACAACAATAGCCAGTTTGCTAAAGCACTGGTAATGGCAATGATCGATGAAATTGAAGGAAGGACGAAGAAAAAATGATCGGATTCATGATTTTAAAAATAATGACAACGTTGGTTTTGACAGTTTTAGCAATATCTGCTTTATGGTATGCTCCAAAACAGAAAACAGCATCAGACGGAGTTATTTTATTTGCGTTCGCAATGTTCCTTGCATTTGGAATAACTTTCGCGTGGGTATAGCCTATGTGGTTACCGGAGATTATGCGAATTATCCCATATCACAATTTTGAATGGGTTAAATTCATAAAGCCATTGTTATTGCCGAATATCCGGTGTTGTGTTGGCATTGGATATGTGGCAGAGAAATCAAGGCATCAAGAGTGTATGTAGCCTGTGTGTGGGAAACGAAAAATGGAATAATGCGTTTGACAACACAAATTTTTTCAAAGTACCGTACACAGGCGTGACAATTTTTTTTAGATAAAGATAGGGTGTTTCACAAAAATAATCCGGGAGCAGATGGTCTCTCTCCCGGAGTTTAGGGCTATCGCCAAGCGGTAAGGCACAGCACTTTGACTGCTGTATTCCCAGGTCCGAATCCTGGTAGTCCTGTTTCGCAGATGTTTTCTTCTTTTGGTCTTTGCCATCTGCGAATATTCCATCTACATGGAAGACTCCTTTCACCTCATAGCGGAATGCTGTTAAGAGCCGTCGCAAGGCTCGTGAGGGTTTAACCGGTTTATGATATCCCGGTTTTTGCGGAATACCGTTGTAGGTTTTAATCCGTGGGTTGTCAGTAAAGACATTAAAATCCCGCACAGCCATTGCGGACATAAAATTGGCGTAGACGGTTGGGTCGCTCCCAACTAGCAGGTAACTGGCGGATGCCCTGCGAAAATAAAAATAGCCATAAGTGTTGCGCTGTGTCAGTGCCTTAAATGTAGGCATACAGCTTATGGAAACGCACATTGGGATGTAGCGCAAATGGAAAGAGCAGTGTCCTTCTAAGGCATAGGCTGTGGGTTCGAGCCCCATCATCCCAACTTTATCTTTATCTCCACTTAGTCTGGCACTACTGCAATAGTTCAGGTCGATGGGAGATGTATGGATAGTAGTTGCTCATTATCGGTCAACGAAAAACACTTCTGCGAGTAGAATTTGCAGATTCAAAAGTAGTCGTACCTTGTTTGCGTCGGGTGGGTTCAACTCCCACGGCAACTATTCCCTAGCTAAAACGTAAGCCACATATGTTTAGCGAAAACCAAGCCTATGAATTAGAGAACAGACAAGACTGTGAGATTGTGGATAGTCAGTGACAAGTAGGCGATGCATCTTTGGTTATGGCAAGCGCAAGCCATAAAAGGTTTTACGGTGCGATTCCCATGTATAGCTTCAGTGGTAGAACAGCATCCGCATAGGATGTGTGTCGGCGGTTCGATTCCGTCTGCATGGGTTACGGAGGATATGAGGATGAATGGATTGAAAGATTATCAACCACAAACAGAAGCATTACGAAATTTTAGTATAGATGTTTCCAAAAAAGCGGTAGAAAAATACGCTTTGGAAAATTTTGGAAGGATACCGCAAAGTTTTATTGAAAGAGATTTTGCAAGGAACTGTAAAGTGATGGAAGAAAGCAGAAGGATTGTGAAATAAAATGAAAGACACGATATTATACATCAGTGATAGAGAAAAAAGAGTAGTAGATTTCTTAAAATATCTTCAAGAGAAACTGGAAGATAATAAAAAGTGGTGCGATTTAGATTATCAGCACGATATTTTAAAAACTGAAAATTATGATATTGTTGGAAAATCATTTTATGGAAGTCGTTTGGGGTGTGGATATGGGCATTGTTTATATTACTGCATCGATGAAATAATTGACAAAAATAAAATGACAGAAAAAGATAATGAACAACTAAAGGAAATTTTGGTTCATGTCAGAGAATGTGCAGAGCAAGAATCGGAACTTGGTATATTGTATATTCTTGGTTTGGTGTAAAAACAGGAGGACAAGTGATGAAAAAATCACGTTCTAAAATAATTATCAAAACAAGAAAAGGCGGATACACCAAGATATACGCAAACGGCAAGTGGCAGAAGAAAGTATACAACATAAATTTCCATGCGGACTGCATTGGGAATTTTATAACTACGATATGCACTTTTGATAAATATAAAGCGGACAAGAATGGCTCTATTTTGTATAACAAGGAAACGTTGGAAACAATGGTAGAGCATTGTGAAGCGAGGTTTTAATCATGTGTGAATTTTGCGAAGATATAGCAATGAACGATTATGAATATATGAAAAAAAGATACGCTGGAGGAGATTTTATTTGCAAAGATGAAAATGAATTTGGAGTGTTGATCGACACAGGAGACAGTGGTTGCCTTGGATATATAAAAATCAATTATTGCCCTATGTGCGGAAGAAAGTTGGTGGAGTAATGGAAGAGAAAATTAAAATTATCTCTGATGGAAACACGGCAGAGATATGGATTGACGGTAAGAAAGTCCTATGTACAGACATTGATTTACGGTTTAGCGGTCATGTGGGGTGTGAACCGATGATAGTTGCAGAAGCCACATGGAAAAAGGCTGATGAAAACGGAAAACTGATGCTTTCAGAAGATGGTACATCAATTCTTACAGAGGGAATTAAGATAAATTGCTAATAAATCACTGGCTAACAATTGGAGTTAGTCACTAACCTAGAAAAATTATAGGCAGAGGTCTATAAGCATCTCTGCGACAGCGTGGAGGTGCTTTTTCTTTTGGCAAGTCAGAGCCTTATATCGGCAGTAAACAGCTATGACAATTACATACAACGCAAGGGAATTGATGAACAGGTCATTGATGCGTACATAGAAGCCTGCAGAGTGGCTATAAATGGCGAAAAGGATATAACTTATGGCTTACAGATAACAAACCGTTCTAAAGGCATTGTAGAGCGTTTTTGCATGGAAAGGACAGGAGGTAGAATACTTGACCTTGAAAAATACAGCCAACAACATGAAGAAAAATACAGCCTTGTTGATGACTATTACAAAACTCTTCTGATTGAAGCACATTACCGATTTGAAAGCTTCATGCTATACATGGAAAAGAACAGACCGGTAGAAGAGAGATTTTATCAGCCGAGAATAAATCCATTACGGCAGGTAGCACAGCTTATTCAAGATTTGTACGATGATGTGCTTGATGAAGGAATGGTGTTTTGTCCCGGACGAATCGGTAAGACACAAATAGTAAAAATGGGTAATCTGTGGTTCGGCTCTAACAGACCGGAACGGTCTAATCTGTATTCGGCATATTCGGACAAAATTACTGGTGGTTACTATGACGGCATCATAGAAATGATTACAGACCCGACATACACATATGCTGAAATATATCCAAACATAGTTGAGAAAAAGTTAGTCACTGATGGAAAAGATTTGACAGTAGACCTTATCCGTAAAAAGACATACCCAACATTTACCATGCGAAGCATTTACGGAACATTGAATGGTGCTTGTGACTGTGACGGGCTTGGAGTTTATGATGACTTATTCAGCGGTATTGATGAAGCATTGAGTGAAGATAGGCAAAATACTGTATGGGGAAAATTCGACAACAACTTTATGCCGAGAATTAAGCCTGGAAAGGCTAAATTGTTGGGGATAGGAACACGTTGGGCGAAAAAGGACGTTCAAGGTAGACGGTTAGACCTATTACAAAATGATCCTGAATACAAAGGCATACGGCACAGAGAGGTTATTATTCCTGCACTAAATGAAAACGGAGATAGCAATTTTGATTATCCGTATCATTTGGGATATACAACTCTTGATTACAAAAGACGTATGGCATCTTTTGAGAACAATGACGATATGGCATCATGGTTTGCACAGTATCAACAGGAGCCTATTGAAAGAAAAGGTCAGATGTTCAATGTCGATATGATGAATTTCTTTAATCCGGCAGAACTTGAAGGAATAAGACCTGATAGGATATTTGCAGCTAATGACCCTGCTTATGGTGGCGGTGATTTTGTATCAATGCCTATCTGCTATGAGATTGACGGAGAACATTATATCACTGATGTTGTCTACAATGACGGTGATAAGGAAATTACCATACCGGAAGTTACTTCACGAATGGAAAGACATTTAGATAAATTTAATAATAAGACAGCAGAAGTCCATTTTGAGGAAACAAAGACAACATCAGCATACCGTACAGATTGTGAAAAGATATGGGAAAAAGACGGATATCCTATTAACACAAGTCATGATCCGGCAGACAATCAGACTGCAAAAATGGATAGAATCAAAAATCATGCTCCAGACATACGAAAACTTCATTTTGTGGACATGAAATATCAAACAAAAGAGTACAGAAAGTATTTTCAAAATATTTTGTCTGCTACTTTTGAAGGGAAAATGAAGCATGATGACGGGATAGATTCTACGGCACAACTATGTGACATGATTTACGGAAATAAAAGAATGGCAAGAGCAGAAGCAATTCAAAACCCATTCTCTTTCGGACGGAGGTATTGATTATGGTGACTAAAGAGGTTTTATCTCAATACATAGATTTACAGGAAGAAATCAAAGAAGTACAGCAGAAGATTAAAAAACTTGAATCGGATATCAGAAAAATTGAATCGGATGGGAATGTTGTTGACAGCGTATCAGGTGGATGCGGCGGCACTGAACATTTTCGTATTGAAGGATTCCCTTATCCAGAGTACAGCAGAAAACGGACACTGCTTTATTCCAGAAAGGCTACTTTACAGCTTTTAGAGGACGATTTACTGCAAAAAAATAATGAAGTCGAAGAATTTATTGCAAGCGTTCAGGACAGCCGTATAAGAAGGATCATCAATTTACGTTTTGTTGAAAAATTATCATGGAACAAGGTTGCTGATAGAATCGGTGGTGGAAACACAGAGGATAGCGTAAGAAAAGCATTTGACCGCTATATGGCAAATTAAAATAATACGGAGGTATAAAAATGGCAAAATATAGAAAGATACCTATTATTGTTGAAGCTATTAGATGGAATGGCATTAACTTAGATGAAATAAAAGCATTTGTTGGGAAATCGCTTATATATGAAATTATCGATGATGCTTGGAGAGCAGGAAAATCTTCACCTCATGTAATCATGAAAATAAAAACTTTAGAGGGATATATGAACGTATCTATAAATGATTTTATAATAAAAGGAGTAAATGGAGAATTTTACCCTTGCAAGCCTGATATTTTTGAAAAAACATACGAAATCGTATAGTTCCATATAAACTTGTCCGATATGTCCGATTTTTCCGTGATACTATTAAGATGCAGAAAGATTCCAAGATATTTTTCATTTCCTCCTCAGATCATGTGAAGACTACAGAAGTACCGCTCTTATCAGCAAGGGCGGTATTTTTGTGCGCAGAAAAGAGGTATTTATGATTTTTAATCAAAAAATTAGAGTGTACTGTCCGGGATGCGGACGGTTAGTCGGTGAATGCAGTTCAAAATCGCACATTGACAAGACATATAAGTGCCGGAATTGCGATAAGATGGTTGTTTACCATACGGAGACCGGAGAACGTGAGATCAAGAAACTTCCCAAAAGAGACCAGAGCAGCGGAATTACATTTATGTAGGTGAAAATATGAACACTATGAAATTTCAAGACCTTGTAAAGGGTTGTCACGGTAGAAAAATTGCATATACGGATGTAGAGCAGATAACCGCAGACAACATTGTAAAGGTTATTGGTGATTGCATCGGTGTTTTTAATTACAATAAGTCAGTTATCAAGTACTTGTGGGAGTACTACAAAGGAGATCAGCCGGTACTGTACAGAACAAAGCTGTCAAATGAGGATATAACGAACAAAATCGTTGAGAATCATGCTTATGAGTGGGTACAGTTCAAGGTCGGTCAGACTTACGGAGAGCCTATTCAGTTTGTCAGCAGAAAAGATGATGAAGCTGTAAATAAGGCAGTAGATGAACTGAATGATTACTTAGCAGATGCAAATAAGCATGAGAAAGACATAAAAGCTGGTGAGTGGCAGTCGGCAACCGGAACATCATTCAAAGCTATACAGATTGTGAATGGAGATGTGCCTATCCGTGTGGTTGCACCTAATCCTCTGAACACGTTTGTCATTTACAACCGCAGTTCCGAAGAACCGATTTTGGCGGTACAGGAATTAAAAGATGAAAACGGCGAGTGGTACAAACTATGCTACACGGAATCCTATGAATGTAAGATAAAAAACAGTGCGGTTGTTCCTGATACATGGAAACTTCACGGATTTGGTGGTATTCCGATTGTAGAATTTCCGAACAACCATGAGCGGTTGTCTGATATTGAACTTGTTATAGATCTGTTGGATGCAATCAATAATACACAGTCAAACAGAATGGATGGTATAGAGCAGTTTATCCAGGCATGGTACAAATTTGTAAACTGTGAAGTTGACGAAGAACAGTTCAAAAAAATGAAAATGAACCATGCATTGGTTGTAAAGTCCATTAACAAGGATAACAAGTCTGATGTTGATGTGATGTCACAGGAACTTGACCAAACGCAGACACAGGTTTCCAAGGATGATTTAACAGACAGCGCACTTTCAATTTTGGGAATACCGAACAAGCAAGGAAACACTGGCGGTGATACGCAGGGTGCGGTTGAGCTGAGAAACGGATGGGATTTTTCAAAATCAAGAGCAAGGCTTAAGGATCCGGTTGTTAAGACAGCAGAGAAGAGACTGGCCAAGGTTGCGCTGAATGTTATCCGCATTAAGAAAGAGGATCTGAAAATCACTCTTAGAGATTTTGATGTGCAGATCAACCACAGTCCACAAGATAATATGTATACCAAGTCGCAGACATTACTGCAACTTCTGCAGTGTGGTATTCATCCGCTTATTGCAATCAAAACAGTTGGACTTTGGGGAGATTGTGAAAAGACTTTCAACCTTTCCAAACCTTACCTTGATGCTCTGTGGAAAACTGCTGACATTATCAACATGGAAGAGCAGATGGCAAAAGCACAGGAAATTGTAAAACAAATGCAAAATAAGACAGTTGCCTAGAAATAGGTAGCTGTTTTTATTTTATAAAAATTCGCAAAGCCGTGAGCGTACAAATCGGCAATGTCACTCGGTGTCGTTGCACCGTAAAAAAACGTAGGACATAACGGAGGTAATTTATGAAGAGAGAAGATTTAGCGGCAATGGGATTAACTGATGAACAGATTGAAAAGGTTATTGCCGAAAACGGCAAAGATGTTCAGACAGCAAATGCCAAGGCAACCAAAAACAATGCTGAACTGGAACGGTTACAGGGCATTGAAAAAGAGTTTAATGCCATGAAAGACCAAAATCTTTCCGAACAGGAAAAGGCAGCGAAGCAGTTAGAGGAAGCAAATAATCGTATCGCAGAGTTGGAAAAAGCACAGACTTTAGCAACTCAGCGTACAAGTGCGGCTGACAAATTCAAAATCACATCAGAACAGGCGGCACAGGTTGTAAAGGATGACGGCAGTTTTGATTTTGATGTTCTCGGAAAAATTATCTCTGATAAAGAGACTGCTGCGGCACAAGCCAAGGAGCAGGAGATTGCAAACGGATCTACTAATCCTGGAGGTGGAATTGCTGGCGGTGGAAAAGATGACAAAAAAACAGAAGCCGAAAAAGCGGCTGAAAAGATTGGCAAGACTTTAGCTGGAACAAACAAAGAAGCCGAAGCTGTAGTTAGCCAGTACTTATAAGGAGGTACACAAAATGAAATTCTCTGAAACAAGTGTAACTACCCAGTTAGAAATTCTTAAGAGAAAGCTGGGCGGTGAATTATTTGTTCCTATTAAACTGGATGCAAGTGCTTTCACTAATGGTGTGTGCAAGGCTGGTAATCCTATTAGTGCGACAGGAAAGAAAGTAAATGGCGGAAGCACCGATGATGCAGCAGTAGGTATTTTGCTTAACGATGTTTACGATAGCAACCCCAACGGAACTATCATTAAGGCTTTTGCCTGTGTAAATGAAGCAAATGCTAACGCAAATGCAGGTATTACCATTGCCGATGGTGTAAAGACAGGATTATCACTGATTGTATTTGAATAACTGAAACCGACTACAGACAGATGTAGCCGCTGACCGCTGAAAGATAGCGGTAGAAAGTGAGGAAATAATGAACATTAGAGATGCCTACAATGCGAAAGCAATCGCACTTGTGCATACAGAAGTTGCAAGTAATAAAATTGCATATCTTGGTTCCGGCTTATTCCCCGCCAAGAAGAAAATGGGACTGGATTTGAAGTGGATTAAGACTTCTAATGGACTTCCTGTTACCCTGAAAGCATCTAATTTTGATGCAGTTTCCACTATCAGAAGCCGTGAAGGATTCAAGATGCAAGAGACAGAAATGGCATTCTTCCGTGAATCTATGATTATCAAAGAACAGGACGAACAGGAAATCATGCGTATTAAGGACAGCACAGACCCTTACGCAGCAGAAGTATTAAGCAGAATTTTTGATGATGCAAATACTCTTGTGGAAGGTGCTGATGTAGTTCCTGAACGTATGATTATGCAGCTGCTTGCACCCAGTGACGGATCTCCTAAGATTTCCATTCAGGCTGACGGTGTAACCTACGCTTATAACTATGACCCTAACGGAACCTACAAAGCCAACAACTTTGCAGAACTTACAACTACGACCGATAAGTGGTCTGATACCGAGAACTCTGATCCTATGGATGATGTTTCCGTAGCCATTGATGCCGTAGAAGAAGCTACTGGCGAGAGACCTTCCATCATGATTGTCTCTAAGAAGACCATGAACTACTTAAAACAGAACAAAAAGATCAAGAGTGCTGTTCTTGCACAGAATACAACCGCAAATGTATTTATGACCGATGCGAGAGTAAAGGAACTTTTCTCTACCGAACTTGGCATTAGCATCATTGTATACACTAAGCAGTACAAGGATGAAAGCGGAACTGCTCATAAGTTTTATCCTGATGGATTTGCGACCCTTATTCCTAACGGTGCACTGGGTAGTACATGGTACGGCACTACTCCCGAAGAGCGTACACTCATGGGTAATCCTGCCACAGATGTAAGACTTGTGAATACTGGTGTTGCTGTTGCTGTCAGCGTAACAGAGGATCCCGTACAAACCAAGACTACAGTATCAGAAATCGTACTTCCTTCCTACGAGAGAATGGATAGCACCTATGTAATTAAGTGCTACTAATCGGAGGTATGCTGATGAAATTTGATTACAAAGTCAAATACAAAGGCAAATGGTATCTTCCGGGAGAAGAAATCCCGGAGGAAACCGTCACCGAAGTAAAAGAAGAAATCCCGGAGGAAACCGCATATACTAAGACGGAAATCAACCGTATGTCTACGGCAGACTTGCAGAAGTTAGCCGCAGAACACGGTGTCTCAGGTGCGGAAGAAATCAGCGGTGCGGAACTGAAAAAGATTCTGATTGAAAAGTTTGAACTTTAAGAGGTAGCACATGGCAGAATATACGACTTTGGAGCAAGTAAAAATCCGTCTGAAACAATTTCATATTGATTCTGAAAGTGATTCTAAAAGCCCCAAGGTCGTGTTTGACCATTTGGAAGAAAATCCTCTTTTGGAACAACTTATCAGTCAAGCAGAAGCCGACATCAGAGCAAAGAGAATGTACCCGGAAAGTTACACGGAAGAAAAGATTGCTGCGGATATGAAAAAATTTCAGTCCGTGGTGGTTAATCTTGTCGTGTATGACAGATCGCAAGCCGGTGAAAACTTCATGGCAAGCTATTCAGAGAATGGAGTGTCGAGAACATGGAGAGACCGTGAGGATCTGTTTGTTGGTGTATTTCCATTTGCAAAAGTTTTATAACCCCATCGAAATCGAGGGGTTTAGAAGATTGTGCGTGACAATGTTACTGATTCCAGTAATAAAGTTGCAGGCGGCACACTTTAAGGGTGGTGGGCGGTGTGCCAACAAACAAGGAAGGCGGTATATGATGTGACTATAGAGTTATCTACAGCAATCATTATAAGCGTGTTATCACTCGGTTTTTCCGTCTACATTGGTCTGAAAAACAGCAAAAGAACAGACACAAAGGATATTGAGGAACGTGTGAAAGAAAACACACGCATCAACATGAAACTGGACACCATCCTTGATACTATCAATGAAATGAAAAGCGAGCGTTCAGAGATGAAGAAAGAGCTTGCAGAGCATGAACAGAAGCTGACAAAGGTTGAAGCCAGTACGGCATCTGCACATCATAGACTTGATGGAATTGAGGAAAGACTTAACATTAAAGAGAACGGAGGTAAGGAATGATGGATTTTTCACAGGTAGGAACTTGTGTTGCAATCGTGGTTATTTGCTATCTTGCCGGTATTGGAGCGAAGCTGATTCCGGTTATTAAGGATAACTACATCCCGGTTGTTGTCGGCATTGTTGGTGGCATTCTCGGAGTAGTAGGAATGTATGTTATTCCGGATTTCCCGGCAAATGATGTGCTGAATGCGATTGCGGTCGGAATTGTTTCCGGTTTGGCAAGCACTGGTGTAAATCAGATTTACAAGCAGGTGAAGAAAGATGCTTGACATTAACAAGCAGGACATGAAGTACTCACGTCAGGGAGAAAAAGTCACGATTTATGACCGGGACGAAAACGGAGAAATAAAGTACATCGAGATGGACGGAGAAAGGATTCCAGTGGTTTTGAGAGAAACTACTGGATATTCTGAACCCGTCCTTTTTTCTGCCAACATCAGTAATAAGCTGTCGGAAGTACTGGTAAAAGAATTTGGTATTGATGATTCCAGTTCGTACTGTCAGATTGTGACCGACAAAGGCTATTTGCCGATTAAGGCAGGGGACGTTATCTGGAAGAAGTCAGAAGTAGGCCGTGACGATGACGGACTTGTGGACAACAAGACTGCGGACTATGTTGTCAAAGGTGTTGCAGACGAGGGACTGACAGCAGATTTGTTTTTGTTGCAAAAGACTGTGAAGTGATATGGAAAAGACAATCAATATCAACCTGTTTGACCAAAAGTCCATACAAGCGGCTGTAAAGGCTCTTAGAGACTATGAAAATAGCTTAGAGTATAAATGTAGGCTACTGGCTGAAACACTGGCAGAAAAGGGCGTAGAGATTGCTAGGGTCCAAATTGCTGACCTTGATGCTATATTTACATCGGAACTTTTGCAAAGCATTCATTCGGAATATGTTGGATCCGTAAAAGGTGGCGGTGTTTGGGCGGTGGTTGCAGGTACAGACCATGCGGCTTTCGTAGAGTTTGGTACTGGTGTTGTTGGAAAGCAGTCGCCATATCCATATCAACTACCAGAAGGTGTTGACTGGCAGTATGCAAGCGGTAAAACTATCAGGCAACTTGCGGATGGGAGATATGGGTGGTTTTATCCTGCGGATGATGGCAAATGGTATTTTACGGAAGGTATGCCGTCAAGACCATTTATGTACCTGACTGCAATAGAACTTCGTGATATTGTATCACAGACAGCAAAGGTGGTGTTTGGTAGTGGATAATGAATATCAGTGGGTATCAGATTTCAAAGTAAAGATTGCATCATACTTAAAAATGAAGATACCACAGAGCCATCCTAAAGCTTATGTGACGGACAAAAGTAAGGATTTGTCAGACCCTACATTCCCTACGGTGTACTTTCATGCTATGCCGTTCACAGAGACAGGACAAGACCTTGAAGCACGTTCTGTTAATGGAATCACAGCATCATACCAGGTGGATGTGATAACCAACAAAAGTCAGGAAGAAGCTGAAGCTATCATGGCTACGGTTGCTGGACTTTTTAAGCGTTTGCGATTTCAGATAACTTCCATGCCGGAGTTCAATAATACTTCGCAGGACACATACAGAAGCACTGCACGGTTCAGAAGAAACGTAGATGCTGATGATATATTGTAACTATTGACAGAGCCTACTGGCTCTATTTTTTTATGAAAATTTGGAGGTAAATATGGCTACTGGTTTAAAATCAAGAATTGCCTATAAAGAGCCTAGTTCTAGTGCTGCTACTGGTGAGTACTGGGCAGGAACTTACAAACTGCTCATGAGAGCAAAAAGTATTCCTTCACCGTTCGGAAGTCAGAACATGGTGGACACTTCTACACTGGAAGATTTGGTAGAGACGCAGGAAATGGGTCGTAGAGCCGCTAACAGTATGGAAGTGCAAGGAGCATTTGAGAAAAAGTACAAGGATGAAATGGTGACAAACGAGGGAAAGAAACTCGATTTTATCATCCTGTATGGAACTGACGGAAAAGGTTCAGAGGGTATTTGCGCATTTATCGGTCAAGAAAGTTTTGCACCGGACGAAGCAACAGACGATCATCTGACCGGAACTGCTACGATTGCACAGGCTACTGTACCGAAGTGGATTGAAGATAATTACACTGTTGCAGTAACCGAAGACGAAAACGGTTATCCCACAGCAATTACACTGACAAAAAAATAGAAAGTCAGTCAGAAACAAATAACACTGCCGTGGCTGACAATGATGAAGCGGTAGACGAAACATTGATTTAGCAAAAAGAGAGCCGTCTTCGGGCGGCTCCTTTCCAACAAAATGTTGGGGAAAGGATAAAATATGCTGACAGTAAAATTTGGAGAAAAGGAATTAAACATTAAATTCGGTTACGAAGCAACCGTAAAAAACAACATTATCAAGAAACTGGCAAACCTTGAAAAGCAGGAAGACGGCATTGAATCCGTGAATAACATTCTCATGTTACTGCCGGAACTGATTCTTGTCGGTTTACAGAAATACCACTCTGATGAATACGGTTTTGACCCTTACAACAAAGAGCAGAAAGAAGAAAAGTTAAGCGAGGTTTATTCCATGCTTGATGATTATTTCGATTCTGACGAATCTGACATTCAGAAGTTGTTTGCTGATGTGCAAGGAGAGTTACTTGAAAACGGTTTTTTAGCGAAGCTACTGAAACAGGAGCAGGAGAAGAACCCCAAGAAAGCACAGAAGAAGTCAGAGAACTAACATGGGAAATATACTGTAAAGAAGTACGTCCTATGTGGCTTTTATGCACAAAAGGATACGGATTTACAGTAAAAGATATAGATTCTTCCTGCCCTGCGGATTTAGAGCCTTATGCAGAAGCGTACAAGCTAGAAATGAAGCAGAGAGACAGAGAGATGTGGTCTTGGTTTGGAAATTATGGTATATCGGCATTTGGTGTAGCAATAGACCATTGTTTTAGCAAAAATGCAAAGTCAGAGTATATCAAAAAGCCGATAATTGAAGAAAGCAAAAAAGAGCCTGCTTATAAAGAATCCAACGAAGAAATTGCAATATGGGAAATGAAACAGAGAATAAAAGCATTAAGAGAACAAGGATTGCCGGAAAGCCCGGATTAAGGAGAAAAAAATGAGTTTAACAGGAATCGATGTGTCCTCATACCAGGGGACGATTAACTGGTGGGCGGTAAAACAGAACGGTATTGATTTTGCTATTCTGAAAGTAATCCGTAAGGATTTGAATCCGGACAAGAAATTTGAAGAGAACTGGAAAGGTTGTAAAGAGCACAATGTCCATGTGCACGGAGTATATGAATACGGATATATTACAACGGTTGCAAAATCACGATCTGATGCAAGAAGAGTGCTTACTATTCTTAATGGCAGAAAAGTGACAGTATATCTTGATGTTGAAGATGCTGTTATGAAAGGTCTTGGCAAAAATATTATTTCTATTATCAATGCTTACGGCAAGGTCATCACCGATGCAGGATTACAGTTCGGTGTATACACTGGGGAAAGTTTTTACAAGACATACATTAAGCCTTATGGCGGTGTGAGTTATCCCATGTGGATCGCACGGTACGGCAAGAATAACGGCAAGTGTGATGTGAAGTATCAACCGCAAGTACCGAACATGGTAGGCTGGCAGTATACTTCTAAAGGGCGTGTAGGCGGTATTGTAGGCAATGTAGACATGAATGTATGGTACAAGGAGTTAGATGCCGTATATGAGGATTCTACAAGCCATAGCAACCCTTATACAGAACCGGAAAGACTTCTGTATTACAAGCGTATGGCAATGATGAAGGGAAATGATGTCAAGTGGGCGCAGTACGAACTTGTAAGGAAAGGCTTTATGCCGTCTGTAAATGCGAAAGGTAAGAAGAACATTGACGGATATTTCGGGAAAACTACTTCTGATGCAGTGAAAGCATTCCAAAAGAGTGTCTGTATCAAAGTGGACGGAAAAATCGGTACGGTTACAAAGGCATATCTCAAAAAGTGATTTTAGGAACGGTAGGTGTCACAGCTTACCGCTCTTTTCTTGGAAGTGGTTGACACTTCCTTTTTTTATTGCGGTAAAGGCGGTGCGGTATGGCAGATATTGATATTGATAATCTTCAAATAAAAATAAGTGCGGATGCGAACAAAGCCAGTAGTGCACTGAATAAACTTGCAAACAGCCTTACGAATTTTCAGAGAAGCTTGTCCATTGATACGCCCAAACTGACAAGCATTTCCAACAGCATACAGAGTATCGCAAATGCCGCAAATTCCATGAATACGAGTGGCATTAAGAATATCTCCACACTGACAAATTCCATTAACAGAATGGGGAAAATAGATACAAGTGGATTAAGTAGAATTTCATCTGCGTTAAAGACTTTTTCTGCTGATATGGCAGGAACAAAAGTAGATGGAATAGGAGATATTGCAAGTATTGCATCGTCTATCTCAAAACTTGGCGGTGTAGCATCCGGCAGAGCAATCACAAACATTCCTTTACTGGCAAAGAATTTGAAACAGTTATTTACCACTCTGTCTACCGCACCGAACGTAAGCGAGAACATTATACGCATGACAAATGCACTGGCAGGACTGGCATCTACTGGTGCGGCATCCGGTCGGGCTGCAAACTCTTTGGACAGAAATCTGAACACTTATACGGCAAGCGCAAAAAGAGCCACAAAAAGCACATTCAGTCTCGCAGCGGCTTTCGGAAAATTTTATGCAACGTATTTCCTTGTTATCCGTGGAATAAAATCTCTTTGGAGTTCCATAGAGGGAACTACGGACTATATTGAAGCATTTAACTACTACACGGTAGCATTTAACAAAGTAGGAAAGGAATGGGGCAAGGATTTTGAACAATTCGGTTACGACAATGCAGAAGATTATGCGCAGAGTTTCGGAAACCGTGTAAATGAACTGCTTGGTAAAATGTCCGGTCTGAAAGTAGATGTAGACGGTGGATTGATTTCTGAAAGCGGAATGAAGAACCTGGGTCTGAATTTGCAAGAGATCACGCAGTATGCTTCACAGCTGGCATCCATTACCAACTCTTTAGGGCAGACCGGAGAAGTCACTACGGCAATTTCAAAGTCCATGACAATGCTTGCCGGGGACATTTCATCTCTGTTTAACGTGGATTTCAGTACAGTCGCAACAAACTTACAGTCCGGTTTGATCGGTCAGTCAAGAGCACTGTATAAGTATGGTATTGATATCACAAATGCCACACTGCAGACTTATGCTTACAAATACGGCATTGAAAAGGCTGTATCTGAAATGTCACAGGCAGAGAAACAGCAGTTGCGTTTACTTGCAATCTTAGACCAGTCCAAAGTATCATGGGGAGATTTAGCGAATACAATCAATTCTCCAAGTAATATGATTCGCCAGTTTACTAACAACGTAAAAGAAGCTGGTATGGTACTGGGTCAGTTGTTTATTCCGGTATTGCAGAAAGTACTTCCTGTTATTAACGGTGTCGTAATTGCAATTAAGAGATTGCTTTTCAGTGTGGCAAATTTACTGGGAATCAAGATTGACTTTTCGTCATTCGGTCAAGGTGTATCCGGGTACAATGAAGATTTGGAAGACACGGCAGATGCGCTGGATAAAGTTGGTACAAGTGCAAAAAATGCAAAAAGCGGAGTACGCGAATTTGACAAACTGAAAGTTATTTCAACTCCAAAATCCAGTGGTTCCGGAAGTGGTGCCGGGGGAGCAGGAATTGACCTTACCAAGGAAATCATGGATGCTACTGCAGAGTACGAAAAAGTATGGCAGGAAGCATTTGACAAGATGCAGAATACAGCTCTTGGCTGGGCTGATAAGATAGAAAAACTTCTTGAGCCTGTGAAAAAGTTATTCAAAGATTTATTCAATGGTGATTTCTTCGAAGCAGGACAAGATTTATCCGGTATTGTCACAGGGATATTTAACTGGATGTCCGATGCTATTGCATCTGTAGACTGGTATCAGATTGGTCAAAACATAGGACAGTTTCTTGCTGGTATTGACTGGACTGCTGTGTTTACTTCTGCCGGAAATTTCATAGAAACTGCCATAAATGCGGCAATCGATCTATGGAAAGGAAGTTTTGATGCTGCACCGATTGAAACCACGATTATCACAGCAATAGGTCTTTTAAAGTTTACTGGTGTTGGAGATATCATATGGGGAAAAATATCGGATAAGTTATCAGCCACGGTACTTGGATCAAGTATAGGAATAGTTCCGACAATTGCAATAGCTGCTGTTACTTGGGAGATTGGATTTAATGTAGGAAAATCTTTAGGGAAAGCATTGTTCCCAGAAGACGCAGAGTACTACGACAATTTTACGTGGTTTGGTGAAAATGGTTTTTTTGATACATTAAAAAATACTGATTTTACCATATTAAAAACTGCGTGGGATGATTTATACAAAGATATAACAGATAATGATTTGTATAGATTCTTGACAGGAACAATGTTGCTTCCAAAACATAGCACTCTTGATGATTTTGGAGATAAAATTGATTGGCTAATTGATAAAATAAAAAATACAAAAGTAGATATGTCAGATACTTTTGGTCTGTCATCTGCACTTATCAATATAGCACCACTTGTTGGAAACTGGTTTAATGAAAATGTATCTCCTTGGTTCACAAAGGAAAAGTGGCAAGGAATGGGTCAAACTATAGAGTCATCACTTTCTGAAAAATGGACTTCTTTTACAACATGGTGGAACCAAACAGGATTTTCAAGTTGGTGGAAAAAAATTTCAGAGCAGTTTGGACTAACAAAATGGAATAAATTGCTTGAAAACATTCCAACGGCGTTTAGAACAGCATTTAAAACAGCAGCTAATGTTGCAATAGCTCCTTTGAACCTTGTAATAAGTGGAATAGAAACCATGATAAACAATGCCATAGACCTTATTAATGGTTTGATGTCTGCAGCAAGGTTAATACCTAAAATTGGTGACGCAGTTCCGAATAATATACAACACATTAGTGTTGGAAGAATACCTACATTTGAAAAAGGTGGTTACGTTCCAAGCCGATATACGATGTTCATGGCAGGAGAGAACGGTATACCGGAGATTGCCGGAACAGTAGGTGGAAAAACAGCGGTTGCCGGTGGAGTTGAAATCACTGGAATCAAAGATGCTATTAATTCCACGGCACAACAGGAAATTGCACTTCTGAAACAGAATAATCAGCTACTGCAAGGAATCCTTGAGAAAGAGTTTGGAATAACAACAGATCAAATTGGAATTGCAGCAAGACAATACGGTCAAGAGCAATTTAACCAAAAACACAAGAATGTATATGTATTTTAACACAGACAGCACTCTGAATGGGTGCTGTCTATTTTTATGCAATAAGGCGGTGAGCGTATGTCAGCATATCAAGGATGGCTTTTAAAAATTGGAGATTACGTTATTGACCAGTCAAGATTTATAGCCGCTGAAAGTTATCAGCCGGCTGTAAATATGCAAGATGTAGACCCGTGGACTGATGCAAATGGATACGTACATAGAAATGCTGTGGAGCTAAAAGCATTAAGTGTTGATTTTTCCACGCCTGCGATGCTGACGGATGACGATTTGCAAGAGTTACTGTCCGGAATACGAAGCAACTTTATTGATGCAACGGGACAGGGATGTTATATCACGGCATACATTCCATTTTTAGGTCAATATGTCACACAATATGGATATATGGCTGATATAAAGCCTACAATCTACGGAACTTATGACGGAGAGATTAAATACAATCAGATAGAATTTTCATTTGTCGGAGGTGTAGCGAATGAGTAACTATACCTATGCGGATTTGTTTGATAAAAGTGCATCCAAAAAGGAAATCACGATTGAAACAGAGGACAAGTCTGTAAAAATCACCAACAGCGAAATACATTTTGAACAGTTTGAATTAAAAGAAATACTATGTGATGATGATTACCTTACATTTGGACAGTGCAATGCATCACAGTTAAAATTCAAAATTTCCAACGTGTTCACAAGCATGATTGGGAAACAGATAAATGTTTCTGCTGTGATTAATGGACATACTGACACACCGTTTGTTTTCGGAAAATACCGTGTCATTTCCGATAAACCAACAGATGATAAGCGTTACAGAAATGTGACGGCATATGACGTTATATACGATATTGGAGAATCAGAAGTATCTTCCTGGTATAACGGGTTGAAATTTCCTCTGACCTTAAAGCAGTTCAGAGACAGTTTTTTTTCATATTTTGGTGTTGAACAAGTAGCAACCACATTACCTAATGACAGCATGGAAGTGGCAGAAACAATAAAACCAAGCGAACTTTCTGGCCAGACGGTCATGGAAGCAATCTGCTCAATAAATGGATGCTTTGGCCACATTAACCATGATGGAAAATTTGAATATGTTTTCCTTAAAGAAATAATATCAGGTTTATATCCACAGAAAGGATTATATCCACAGAAAGGATTATACCCTAGAAAAGGTTCTGAAAAAGAAAAGGTTACTGGTGGAAAATACAAATCAGTTAAATATGAAGATTTTGTTTGCCAAAAAGTTACAAAAGTGCAGATAAGACAATCAGAAAATGATATTGGTGCAGTTTACCCGGATACAGAGATTACCGAGAACGACAACAGTTATATTTTGCAAGATAATTTCCTTGTTTATGGAATGACCGCAGATGCCCTAGAAACGGTTGCAAGAAATCTGTATGAGGTTATTAAAGTTGTAAAATATAGACCTTATAACTGTGAAAAAATAGGAAATCCTTGTTTGAGCCTTGGAGAAGCAGTCAATGTATATACGGCTAAAGAAATCATAGAAAGCTATGTGTTGAGCAGAACATACAAAGGAATCCAACAACCGACAGACACCATATCAGCAAGCGGAAAATCTCCAAAGTACAGTGAACAGGTAAATGGAATTAACAAAAGTATAATTCAACTCCGTGGAAAGACTAATGAACTAGAACGGAATGTAGAAGAGACCCGGTCTGAGATCAAGGATGTAGAGAATGGCCTGGATACGAAGATTACACAGACAGCAGGAAAGATTGAACTTGAAGCAAAAAGGGCTACAGATGCAGAAGTAGAATTGGCAGCGGCAATATCTTTGCAGTCAGATCAAATTAAACTGAAAGTCTCCAAAGGTGATGTCAGTTCGCAGTTGAGCATTGAGAGCGGGCAGGTAAGTATTTCCGGGAATAGGTTTGTATTGGATTCTACCAACTTTTCTATTACCGCTGATGGGAAAGTTACTGCAAAAAGCATTGATATAACCGGAGGAACTATCAATTTACAGTCAGCATCACAAGATTATAGTACGATTGTGCTGAAATACGGTTCTTATACTTGTGGAATGGATGGCGTAGGAGTGCGAGCAACATACGGTTCAAGCAGCACAACTCTTACAGCAAGTGGAATTTTAACCACTGGAACTGTAAATGCGTCTCAAGGATCCTTTGATATAATAAATCCAAAGACATCATCAAGAGGAACTATAGCATTTAGCAGTAGTGTAAAAATAAGTGGAGATACAGAACTTGCAATAGGACATACGCACAAAATTTATGGGACACTTTTAGTTGACACAACTGCTTTTGCAATAACAAGTGCAGGAAATGTTAAATTAGCATCTAGTTTGGGAAATGTTGGATTTTTTGGAAGCAATGGTGCACAAAAAAAGACAGTAAGCAAAATCACATCACCAAGTTCAACCAGCACATACAGTATTGCTACCACATTAAACAGCTTGATAGATGCTCTTAAGGCATACAACCTCATAGGATAGGAGAAGGAATATGAACAGCTTAGAAATCAGAGAATTTGAACAGGCAATTGTAAATCTTATCAACGAATGTGGTCTTCCGATGGAGGTTAAGCGGCTCATTGTGAATGATATTGCCGGGCAAATTAACAGAGCCGCAGACAATCAAATCAATGTAGAGTTGGCTGAAAGAAACAGAGAAAAAGAAAGCGAGGTGACCGCAGATGGCAATGAATAAGGTTTATACCAGGATTAATTGGGAAGATTACCCCAGTGAAAACACGGATTTAGATGCATACAATCTTAATCAGATGGATTCTGCTATTGATGCGTTGGACAACCGTATCATATCACAGGATGCCTTAAAAGTAGACAAATCTGCAATAAACGGAAATATTGCTGATTGGACTATGGATGAAACAACCGGTATTATTACTATTACAAAGTACAATGGAGAAAAGGTTATTTTTGACCTTAACATTGAAAAAATTCCTGTCGGCTTTTCCATGTCTGATGATGGAATCATTACCATGACTACAGAAGATGGAACACAGTTTACGGCTGATATTGGTTCTATGATTCCGGTGTTGACATTTGAAGATTCTGCAACCATAGCTGTATCCGTGACTGGTACTGGAAAGAATAAGACTTATTCTTTTTCAATCAAAACAGGATCAGTAACAGATGCTATGCTGCAGCCTAATTATCTAGCAGATATTAGAGTAGAATCCGCAAATGCATCTGCTTATGCGCAATCCGCAAATGCAAAATCTGTATTGGCTGAATCTTATGCCGTAGGTGGAACCGGAACAAGAGAAGGAGAAGATACAGATAACGCAAAGTATTATATGGAGCAGGCAAAACAGCAAACAGGAGGTATACCTACAAAAGTTAGCGAATTAGAAAATGATGCTGGATACATTACAAAAAAAGTTTCTGATTTGACAAATTATTATGACAAAACCACTGTTGATGAAAAAATAGATGCAATTCCCAAACCAGATTTGACAAACTATTTGACCAAAACTGGTGATGGTAGTAATTTGACTGCGGCGTTTGAAGAAGCAACAACTTTAGAGGAATTAACGACAGGAGAAAAGTTATCATCTATTTTGGGAAAAATTAAACTGGCTGTAAAAAACCTTAAATCACTTATAGGCCTTATCGGAACTACCGATATTTCGACTATTGGTGACGGTACTATCACTGGGGGATTAAGTGATGTAAATGGCAAGTTAAGTATTACAAATAATGTATTTGGAATTAATACAAGTATTGGTATTTCTTTTGTTTCTGCTAACTGTTCTGTGTGCGTAAATAATGTGTATTATATTGATGCATTTGTACAATTAACGGAAACAGTTCCTGAAAATGGAACATTGTTCTATGTTGTTAAAAATGATAATGTTATTACCTTTAACCGCAGATTAGATGCGATTCTAATTAATGTCTTGAATGGTAAAATATATCAAATTATGTTGCTAAAAGATAGTAATATTTTCATCGCAAATGGGACATCTATCCCAAGTGGATTCTATAAAGTTACTATGATCATTTCTATATAGCAATTATTATACACTAAATGGTATTGCAATGTTGATTGATATAACAACTACATATTATTATATTTAACTTACATTTTTTATGCCCCATATATAAAATTGAAATGTGCCAGGATAATTATCTCCGGCAACATTATTTACATGAGCATAAAACATTCCGAGAGTATTTTTAAATACTTCAATTTTTGTATCATTGGTATTTGTTGATACGCCAAATACTGCAACATAGTTTCCAAGATAGGCATTACCTGATCCGTCAGTGGTTATAGTGTCTATTAATACCTTTGCGTTTTCTAACTTGCCATTTACAGAAGCAGTCATAAAAAAATATTTGCGAAATAACAACAAAAAAGAGCATGGTGTAAAAGCCATGCTCTTAATCTATTTATCTGATTCCCCAGTCACCGTCATTGTTGACGAAACCAACCACATATCCTTTCATGTCATCAATAAGATTTTCCGGGAGTATGCTGTTCGGAGACATAAGCGGAACATATCTCCATTTTCTTACACCATCTTCAATTATATGTGTTTTCACGACAATATATATCCCACCATTACTGGTCACAATACATCGTTCACCGTCTTGCGGCTCACGATCCGCAGCAAGAAGAATAATTTCCCCAGGCAGATAAAACGGCATATAGTAGTCGCACGGAATTTTCACACCGATATAAGCCTTAGATTTTATGTCTTCCGGCAAATTGTCTATGCACATGGGTTCCACAGCATTTGTGGTTGCGATAATTCCATTCATAAGTTGTGGATTAAGGACAGAAATATACTTGTGCGATTTTTCAAGACTGGAATAGATTTTAGCTTGGTGACGTATGAAGTAACGGATAAGGTACAGAGAGTGTTCCGGCAGACTGCGGCATATCTTGACAGATTCCAACATCTTATCTTCCATAGTGCCGCAACCTACCAGTTCATCTACACTGATTCCAAAGGCTCTAGCAAGCGCAACAGCGGTCGATAGCTTCGTGTCGTTAGAATTACCGTATAGTAGTGAATTAAGCGTAGAATAAGGCAAATTAGCTTCATCAGCAAGCTTGTAAACCGTCATGTCCGGTTCATTTAGAAATTCATGGAGATTTCCACGAAAACTTAACATATAATTAGTACGGTTGACTGATAAATGTGTCGAAATTTCTTTGATTCGGTCTTTTTTCATCATGTTTTTTATCCCCCTTTCACATGATACACTTGTAACATCCCTTGTTTCAAGGGACTTCAAGTTCTGGCGAGGGCGGTGTTTATTGGCGTTTTCACCGTCCTCTTTTTGTTGATATTTTACAACAATAAAAAACGTGCGTCAAATATATTGATTGTTTAGAACGTATGTTCTATAATTTGATGTATCGATACTTTAGATTTTGCGGAGAATTAAAGGGGAGAGGGGTGTGGTTACAATGAACGAAAGCAATGAATTTTACAGAGAAGAGATAAACAAAATGCTTGCAAGTATAGACAGAAACGATGTACTGGAATATGTATACACGATAGTTTCTGACATTATGGGGGAAGAAAAATGAGTTATATGTCAAGAGAAGACAAAAAAAGAAACAAACTGCATTGCAAGTCTGCTTCTTTTTCAGTTAAGTTTAATTGTTGGTTCGCTAGAAATGAAGAAGAAATAAAAACGATAACAATTTCTGCAATAACCAGTTTAATAGTTCAGTTGACAATAAAATACCTATTATAGCTGCTATTATTCCGGATACGATTGTGGTTCTTACAAAATTTATCTTTTCCGATTTTGTATCTTCCGGATAAGTTTTTCCTAAATCTGTAAGTTGTATAAAGTCCTGCCGGATCTCCTCACCTCTTATGTTGTATGTCGTTGAAGATTTATCGGCAGGAATATATATAACAAGTCTTTTTGATTCTAAGAATCTTACTATTTCTAAAAATTCAGAGTACTTCATATCTGTTTTTGAGAACGCAGTCATTATATTAAAAGAACCGTCATTCAATTTAGAAACATTTTTATCCCTGTATGATTCTACTATTTTCAACATTATGTCGTTTCTGACAGACGATTTTATAGTTTTCATTCCGCACCACCGATTATCATTTGAAATGCGGAAAGTGCGTTTTTCTTTTGACTTTCTGACAGACTATAATACTTTAGTAATAAATCTTCCATTTCTACATCATTTCTTAAAAGAGTCACTAAGTGTGCATACTTAGCAGAGTATTTTTCACCTTTTTCCTCACCGGTACGCAAGTATTCGGAAGAAACCTCTAAATAGTTTGCAATTACCTCTAATCTGTCTGCTCTTACTTCTCCTTTTTTCAAACCACTGATATAAGCATTTCCAAAACCACAATCAGTTTCCAACTTATAAATAGGAATTTTTCTTTCTTTGCAGATAGCCTTTATTCTCTCTACTGTATTCATAAAATGTTCTCCTATATTTTTTAGACAAAAGCCTAAAAAGTGATTGACAAATTAGAGAACACTCTATATAATGAATTTAGGATTTAGAGGAAAGCCTAAATTTAAAAATGTTCTCTGTGGTTTCTTGGCAGTTACTATATTAGAACATTCTCTAAATTTTGTCAAGTTTTTCTCTAAATTCCTAAATCAATAGAAAGGGAGTGATAGATTGAAATGCTACGACAGAATCAAGGAAATTTGTGATAAGAAAGGAACAAATATTTATCAAGTGGAGCAGAAAGCCGGATTGAGCAATGGAATTATCCGAAAGTGGAATGAATCTGCTCCGCAAGTTGACAATTTAAAGGCTGTTGCAAAAGTCCTTGGAGTAAAAATAGACGAGTTACTGGAATAGGGAGGTAAAAACATGGAAAAACAGAGATATGTGGTTTTAGACAAAAACGGTAAAGCAAATATAGTTCAGAAAGCTGATTCACGTTTTGTTGGAATTGACGAGATGGCACAGCACATTGCGTTTGACATTATCGAAGATTACAAAAGCATTATAGATGGCGATAAGAAAATCGAAGAAACAAATATTGATTTGTCTATCAAAGTCCTTACCGCCATTTCGCCTTTTAGGAACGGCTCTGGATATGGAAAGGATTGTTAGTTGCCGCTGCTATTGCTAATTGTGGTTTTTCTTCCGGCAAAGAATTGACGATTTCTGAATAGTATTGGTAGTACAGGTTCTTAAAATCATCAAAACTTCCGGTATATCCACAGATTTTAGCAATAGCGTAAGCGGATGCGTATTTTTTGGAATCCAATGTAATTCACCTCCTTATATCAGAATAAGGAGAGTATATCACAAACAGGGAGTTAATTGAATGAGTGAAAAAGAGAAAAAAATCGTTGAGAAGTTAAAGAGAGCCATTCCGAATATGTCCGATTTCGACAAGGGATATATTCTCGGCAAGACAGAGAAGATGGCAGAGGAATCTGTTAAGAAGCAGGAGGAAGAAAATGCAAAGCCAATTTGAGAGAGAACTTCTCAAAACATTAAAGAGCATTGACGGTACTCTGAAAAGAATTGAGAAGTCCATGAATGATGATGAGAAACAGCATATGACCATTTGTAATGCAGTTTCTCATGCAATGAAAGGAGAACATGAATGAAAAAATGGACTTACCGCCAGAAGAGAGATCTTCTTGACAAATTAGAACCTTGGATCACTGCATTGGTTCAACTCATAAGTGCATTGGCTGGGGCGGCTGTCGGAATAGCTATCTGCTACTTTTTCTAAGTGGTATGTGGCAGTTGCAGTTATTAAAGCTACAACAAACGGTATGAGTATATTTCTCAAAAATGAGAGAAATAAATGTTCTTTATAGAATCTTCCTTTTGAAGACAAAGTAAATGTGAACTTTTCACGATTTATGGATGAACTAACTATGGTGAAATATCCCTTTTCCTTTAAGGACAAAAATGCTTGGTAAACATCTTCGCCATTGTAATTCCCTATTTCAGACAATGAAATGGAACATTCAGAAGATTTTACAGTTTTCCTAAGTACTTTTCTTTCGATTTTGAGAAGCATATGAAACCTCCAGTTTTTTAGAACATTATACCACAGAAAGGAGAACAATGAACGAATTACAAATTTTTAATAATGAAGAATTTGGAACAATCAGAACAGCAGAAATCAACGGTAAGCCTTACTTTGTGGCTTCTGATGTTGCAACAGCACTTGGATATGCAAACCCAAGAAAGGCAGTCATAGACCACTGTAAGGGAGTAACGAAACGTGACACCCCTACATCTGGTGGTAAACAAGAGTTGTCATACATAAATGAGGGTGACGTTTACCGCCTTATTATGAGATCGAAGTTGCCATCAGCGGAGAAATTTGAATCGTGGGTTGTGGATGAAGTGATCCCGTCCATCAGAAAGAATGGTGGGTACATAGCAAACCAAGAAAATTTGACACCGGAGCAGATTGTAGCGAATGCACTTATCGTAGCACAGAACATTATTTCGCAGAAAGATAAGCAAATCGAAGAAATGCGACCGAAAGCAGATTTCTTTGATGCAGTTGCAGACAGTAAGACTGCAATTTCCATGAATGAGGTTTCAAAGGTATTGGGAATCAAAGGACTCGGACGTAACAACCTATTTGAATTTCTTCGTGATAATGCAATCCTGGATAGATGGAATGTGCCATATCAGAAATACATTGATTGCGGATGGTTTCGTGTAATAGAGCAGAAATACACCAAGAATGGAGAGGAGCATATATCTATAAAAACACTTGTTTATCAAAAAGGTGTTGATGCAATCAGAAGAAAAATAGAAGCACAGCGAAGTGCTTAAATGAAAGGAGATATTTCAGTGAATAGCGGAATCTGTAAAAATGTAAGAAAAGCAAATTATGATAGAGGACTTAAATATGGCAACAAAGTACTTCATGGTAGTGATTTAAGGGATTTGGTAGGGCTTACTGTTTCGGATGTAAATTCCAACGCTGATGATGCAGAAGTCGTTGTATGGTTTGAAAGCAATGAACGAAATGTTGCTGTTTACTTAAGGGATGATTGTTTAGATGGACAACACATTGCAATCATTGACCATGCAAATGAAGAGGAAGAATCAAAGCTTCTTCTCAGACCTGTTACGGAAAATGACATAAAAGAATTTTCTTCAATGGTTTTGTATTATACAGATGATGTTTTTGGAGAAAACGATGAAAAAACCGGAGCACACTATGTATACTGTAATGATTTGGAATTAGAAGAATCAGAATTTTTTAAAGTAAAAAGTCTGTATGTCTTCCAAGATGGAAGAATTTTAACAGAAAGGTAAGCAGTGATATGAGAACAACAATAAAACTGTTTCTTCCTATTATAATAGCACTCTCCATCACATTTACTTCCACAGCACAGCCATCCGGCAGTTTTATCTCCGAGGAAGCGCAGGAATCGTGTGTAAAGTACGGTGAGGAATACGGCATCTGCCCGGAAATGCTCATGGCAATGATCGAGAAAGAATCTTCCGGCAGACCGGATGTGGAAAGTGGCGGTTGCAAAGGTCTGATGCAGATTTCTGACAGATGGCATAAAGACCGCATGGAACGTTTGGGAGTGACGGATATTTACTCCGTGGACGGTAATATCCATGTGGGAGCCGACTACTTGTCGGAATTGTTTGAAAAGTACTGTGATGTAGGAATTGTCCTCATGGTTTACCACGGAGAGAAGAACGCAGCTACAAAGACAGAATTAAGTGATTACGCAGACTGGATATTAACCAGGAGCGCAGAACTGGAAAGGATGAATGGAAAATGACGAACAGAGAGAAGTATGCGGAACAGATTATTGACATGGCACTTGATAGTATAGAGATAGCTGTGGACAAAGAAGGAAAGTTATGTGATTGCAATGTAATACTTTGTTCCGATTGCGCATGGAGTGATAAAAGCAGATGCAGGGAAAGGTTCAAAGAATGGTCAGAGCAGGAATATGTTGAACCGCCTGTTGACTGGTCAAAAGTTCCTGTGGACACGAAAGTGTACGTAAGAGATTCTGACAGTGAATCTTGGTGTCCTAGATATTTTGCAAGATTCAAAAATGGGGGAATATTTACATGGACTAATGGTGCTACTTCTTTTTCGGCTAACAACTTTGATGATGTAACATTGTGGAGACAAGGAAAACTTGCGGAGGAAACCGTATGAGTGCCAAAAAGCGGTTTACCGTCAAAGGGTGCATCGGAAAGATATTTTACAGTCCGAAAGAATGGGAAGTTGACCGTGAAACAGCATTCTATTACAGAATTGTAAACCGCAATACCGGTAAGAAAAAATGGTTAAGAAAGGAGTATTTTTATGCAGAAACGACAGATTATCCCCATCGTCCGTTCGAATGAGATTTTGATTGCAGGACTGTTAGATGCAGGAATCTTGTATATCGGTGAAGATAATATAATTCACGTAACAGAAGACTGAAAGCCGGAGGAGTGAGGAAATGGAAAGGAAGATAAGAAAAATCTTGGTAGAACTGGGGCTGAAACAGTACTTGCCGGGATTCCAGTACATCATCGAGGTTGAAACGCTGATGTTTGAGAACCGAAACAGAAGACTTTCTGAAATCTACCGAATTATCGGAGAGGAACACAGTACAACCAAGGAAAGCGTGTACCGGGCAATCAAGTGGGTTGTAGATAAGATGAACCCAACCACAGATTTGTACAAGAAAATCAACGAGACAGACAAGCCGGTCTCAATCTATATGTTTGTTAATTCGTTGTATTTATATCTTTGGGAGGATAGGAAAAATGAGGATTAAGCACATCTTTTTGCAGAATTTTTGCAAATTCTATGGCTCTAACGTAGTGGACACTGATTTGTACGACCGGACAGAGATTTCCGGAGTGAATGAAGTCGGTAAGTCCACGATCAAAAGAGTAATTCAGTATATTTTTGGATGCCGTGACGAGAACGGCAAAGAGATTAGCGGAATCAGACCGCATGACAAAGACGGTAACGACCTTGACGGAGATATTACCACAGAAGTTACTGTGGAGATTGAAGGTACAGACAAGGTTCTGAAAAAAGTATGCCGTCAGAACTTCAATAAGAAAGGCGAGTTTACCGGCAATGTCACGGATTACTATGTGAATGATATTCCAAAAAAGGCAGCAGATTTTGAAGCATTTTTGGAAGAGTGTGTATGCGACAAGAACAGATTTTCACTCTGTATAAATGCCATGACACTGTTGCTTAAAGGTGGCACAGAGCAGAGAGCAATTCTTGCTGATATGTTTGGTCAGCACAGTAATGATGACATTTGCAATCAATTTCCGGAGTTTGAAGAATTAAGGGCTATTCTGCAGGACGGCACGGTTGATGAACTGAAAAAGCGTTGCAATACACAGTTATACGGTACAAGGGGAAGAAATGGAACCAAGGGCTTGCAGGACCTGTTAGATGAAATTCCGAGCCGTATCGATGAGGTGAGCCGTCAGAGAGTGGATATTGACCTTGCTGATCTGGAACTGAAAAAGAAAGCTTTAATGGATAAGCTGTCAGAGAACATTAAGCAGCAAACAGATACGCAGAACAGCATGAATTCCTACGATAAGCTGTCTGATGGAATCATTGAGTTAAAAGGTCAGTTGAGCGCATTGCAGCAGAAAGCAAATGAAAAACTGGATGCGGACAGAAGAGAGAAGCGCACAACACTGAATCAGATTCAGAATGAGCATCAGAAAGAGTTGCTTAAGGCAGATACCATTCGTGAAGAAATCACGGCACTGGAAAAGCGTATCGCACAGTATGAGCAGAAGAGACAGGAATTGAAGAAGAGTTGGGATTTGAATAAAAGCCTTAAATTTGATGAAAACTCTTTGATTTGCTCCTACTGTGGACAGGAATATCCGGAAGAGAAGAAAGAGCAGTTAAGAACGGAGTTTGATACGCATAAGGCACATGAATTGGAACTGATTACCAAAGAGGGTTCTTCCTGTGCTGACCATATCAAAGCGGATCAGGCAGAACTGGAACATAAGCGTGAGGAACTGAAAAAGACAGAGGATGAATTGGAACGTTTGGAGAAAGAGATTGCCATTGCTGATAATGCATTAAATTCCATTCCGTCAAGCGTGGATATTTCCAACACAGAAGAATACAAAGCTATTCAGTCGCAGATTGCAGAGAAAGAAGCTGCCATGCACAAATTCACTGACATGAATCTTCTTAGATTCCAGTTGAAATGTGATGAAGAGCAGATCCGCAAGGATATTTCTGTGGTTGATAAGTCTTTGGCGAGCGTAAGCATTAACGAGAGTGTGGATAAGCGTATCACAGAACTGGAACAGGAGCGAAAGAACATTGCACAGAAGATCACGGATGTGCAGGCACAGCTTGACCTGTTAAAGAAATTCAGCCGGAAGAAGAACGAACTGTTGGAAGCCGATGTGAACAAGTATCTTTCTTTCTGCACTGTGCGGATGTTCAGACCTCTTGTGAATGGTGACACGGAGGAATGTTGTGACTTTACATACCGTGGAGAGCCTTACAGCCGGAACATGAACCACGGAGCAAGGATTCTGACGGAGATTGACATTTGCAATGCGTTTCAGAAGCGGTGTGGTGTGGAATTGCCCATCATGGTTGACGATACCGAGAGCCTTGACCCTTGGAAGATTCCTGATGTTGACAGTCAGTTGATTATGTTCCGCAGAAGTGATGATGCGAGTCTGAAAGTGGAGGAAGCGAAGAATGAACAGTAAGAATATCAAGCGGCATTTAGGTAGCAAACTTCGTGAGTGGATGGAGAGCATTGATGATGAAAGAGTAAAAACTGTAGTGAAAGAAAACACCATTGTTACAGGTGGTGCATTAGTTTCCCTTTTAACAGGGGAGCCAGTGCATGACTATGATGTATATTTCAAAACAAAAGATGCGTGTATTACAGTTGCAAAATACTATGTTGATAAGTGGAACACTTTACATGAAGATAAACCAGTCACTCTTATGTGGGGAGAAGAATTGGAAAAAGCAACCGGCAGTGATAATGGTGCGGTAAAATGCTTCGTACAGTCTAAAGGAATTGCAGATGAAGATGAAGTTGGTGGAAGTTCTATTGCTTACAATTTTGATTCTACAGCCGATGAAGATGAAGCAGTTGGAATAGAGCACGAACAGGTAGAAACGGATTCGGATTCCAAAGAAAAATACAGACCACGTTTTATTACAAGCAATGCAATAAGTCTTTCGAATAAGATTCAGATTGTTACAAGGTTTTATGGAGAAGTAGAGGAAATTCACAAGAATTATGATTTCGTTCACTGTACTTGTGCATGGAGTTCGTGGGATAACGAGGTATTTCTTCCCAATAAGGCGTTGGAATGCATTATCAACAAGGAGTTGTATTATGTAGGCTCTAAATATCCGCTTTGCTCTATCATACGAACGAGAAAGTATATTGAGCGTGGATACCATATCAACGCTGGACAGTATGTAAAAATGTGTATGCAGTTAAATGAACTGGATTTGAAAGATGTAAAAGTGTTGGAAGAACAGTTGACTGGTGTAGATACAACTTACTTTCAGATGATGGTCGAAGAATTACAGAAGCACATGGAAGAGACTGGCGATTCTAAGGTTGACACAGCATACGCAATGGAATTGATAAATAAATTGTTTTAAAAAAAGAAAGGAGCTGCGGAGAATGCAGATTAAGAAAGAGACAGTCATTTCTGTTCTGACAACAATCGGAGAAACAATCAATGCCGGTGACACCGTTATATTCAATTTTGATGACAAGTGTTGCGTGGGTGTGTACCTGGGACTTTCAGACCGTGGAGCCTTGAAATTCAAAGGTAAGATTGCTGATACGGATGTGACATATCATGTGATGCCTAGAAGCATCAAGGAGATTTACAAGGCTGATGTCAAAGTAAAAAATGATGAATTTGGCAAGTTTATGAACGAGCCGGAAAGTGAGGAATAAGTATGAAACATAAATTCTATGTTGGAGATGTGGTTAAACCAAACAAAAAAGCAGATGAAAATTATACCATAACTAATACATCTTATGTAAGAGAAGCCATTGTTACAGAATTAAGAGACTATACGATGTATATAAAAATCATAAAAGGGTCACGCAGTGTTGGGGAAGTATTTTCGGTTGAAGAAGAATGTTTTGATTTGGTAAGAAAAGCAAAACAGGAAACCATTGTCATCTACCGCAATGACAACAAAGTAGTTGCGCTGGACAAGTCCACTGGGAAGAAAGCAGAAGCCAAGTGCAATCCGGCTGATGAATTTGATTTCCGTACTGGTGCTAAGTTGGCTTTTAATAGACTGATGGGAGAATATGTAAAGCCTGATGATGGTGTCCGTGAGGTGAAAAGAAAGGCTAAAGTTGGTGAGTACGTCAAGATTGTTTATGCGATGCCTTGTTTGATTCCTTATAAAAACGGAGATATTTTCAAAGTAAATTGCGTTACGGCATTAGGATGTATTTGCAAAAAATCTGAGGAAAATGTTGGTTTATGGCACAGAGAGTACGTTGTCCTCGAAAACTACAAGCCGGAAGAGAAAGCGCAGAAAGAGGATGACAGCGAAATCCATGTCGGTGACATGGTAGAGGTAACACATAGAGGTCATTGCTATTCAACATACGATACATGGAGTGGACTTGGAAATTATAGGCAAAATTTTGTTAAGGGAGTTTCTGTTGAAGATGGGATGGTTGCAAAGGTTTTGAACATTGCGAAGCATGACAATCCGTATATTCATCTGCCAGACCTTGCGCTTATTCAGAATCCAAAGACAAGCCAGGTATTCATCATCAAAATTGACGGCATCAAAAAGGTAGAAAGGTAGGTAGAAACATGGCAGACGAAAAGAAGCAGGAAAACACAGGAATTGTGGAATACGAATCAAATGGGGAAATTGTAAAAATTTCCCCAACAACGGTAAGAAAGTACCTTGTAAGCGGTGGTGGAAACGTATCGGATCAGGAAGTAATGATGTTTATGTCTCTTTGCAGATATCAGCATCTTAATCCTTTTTTGAAAGAAGCATACCTCATTAAGTTTGGAAACAATGATCCTGCTACGATTGTTACAGGAAAAGATGTTTTTACAAAAAGAGCCGATGCAAATCCGAATTATGCAGGAAAAAAAGCAGGAATTATTGTTCAGAAGAAAGATGGTTCCGTTGAAGAAAGAGAAGGATCTTTTGTCCTTAAGGACGAATCTATTGTAGGAGGTTGGGCGAAAGTATTTATAAAAGGAAGAGAAACACCGGAGTACCAGTCAGTATCTTTCGATGAATATGTTGGAAGAAAAAAAGATGGAACAATCAACGGTCAATGGTCTAAAAAGCCTGCAACAATGATAAGAAAAGTTGCTGTTGTACAGGCATTAAGAGAAGCTTTTCCGGATAAATTCCAAGGCCTGTATGCACAGGAAGAATTTCCTGATGTTTCCGATGTGAAACTTGATGTGGAAAAAGTTGTGGCAGAAGAGGTACAGGCAAATGCAAACAATATCGAGTTTCCTGACGCAACATTTGAGGAAGTGCCGCAGACCGCAGAGACGGACATTGCCAGCGCAGAGACACCGGATTGCTTTAAGTAGGGAGAATTGAGGACATGGAAGATACTGTTAAATGGAAAGTGAACGGCATTTTCAAAGCTGATGCGAACAAATGCTATTCAGAAATTATTTCCTTGGAGAACATCACACCTAGTTCTTTACTTGAAAGAGCAAGGGACAAGGAATCTGAATTACATAAATGTTTTGAATGGGATAACGATGTGGCAGCAGAAAGATACAGAATCACGCAGGCAGGAAATATTATCAGAATGCTTTACATTGCTCCCAAAAGCGAAGATGTGCCACCCGTCAGAGTATTAAGCAGAACATCTGACACGGTGTATCAGCCGACAAGAACTTTTTTGACGAACCATGATGAATACGATGATTTGCTGAAAAGAGCGTTGTCGGAACTGGAAAGTTTCAGAAAGAAATACAATACACTTTCTGAACTTGAATCGGTATTTGAGCAGATAGATTTAATCACTGCTTAGATATATATAAGCATCAAACAGAACATAACTGGATAAATCAAGACAGGAAAAGACAAAACAACCTATATTCAAGTGCTTTATAGGTGGGATAAACACCTATTATATAACAGCTTTTTATAAAATATCGAGAAAACAGGACAAAATGAAAAAGGAAAATAAAGCAAATCATAGGACATTTTATCTCACTTGTTAAGCACTTGATTATAGGCACAAACTGATAGCATTTTATAGGCGGTATGATACCGCCAAAAATAAGAATTAAACAGGACATTATAGGAAAGCAAATTAAATTATAGCATAGAACATCATATCGCTTACAAAGTGCTATCAGTAACTGCTTACCGTTTTATAGGTGGCATAAGCCACAAAAGCAAAGAAAAACACATTACAAGACAATACAGAACAAGACATTACAATACAAAACAGAACACTACAAAAATTATTGTTTATGCCACTTACAAAGCGGTAAGCACACAAAAGAATAGAAAAGGAGATTATATCATGGCAAATACGGAAGTTATTGAAATTAGACCACTCAACATCAAAACCGCAGAAATCACTATTGCAGGTGACGGAGATTTGATTCTGAACAAGATGAATGATGTAAATGCAAGAGATTTGATTGACAAGCGCAAGGACAAGGCAAAGGACACAGCGAAGCCTAACCCATGGGAATCTATTATCACTGCTATGCACTGGTACAATGGAAAACCTACCGATTTTTCAGAGGAAGGACTTGTAAAGGCATTAAAGGAAAATGCACCATGTATTACTGGTTTTGGATTGAAAAAATCTTTCGGACAGGCTGTCACGCAGAACAAGATTGATACATATGCTACGAAATTCAATGCAGGAGTAAATATCATTGCAAAGGGAGATTTAGTCCCTATCCAGTTTGCAGAACATCACATTGACGAGAAGTTGATGTCACCTAAAAAAGGAAGTCCAGTTCTTGTGCGACTGAACAGATTTAGCGGTTGGAAAGCTACTTTTACAATTCAGTACACCGAGAACGCATACTCCATTGAACAAATTGTAAACATCATAAATCTTGCAGGATTCGGAAATGGAATCGGAAGTGGAAGAAGTAGTGGCTACGGCAGATACCATGTAGAGGGCATTAAGTAAAAAATAAATACAGGTTGGGTACTTTATAGGCGGTGCAAACCGCACATCAATATAACCTTGAACAACATAGAATATTACAGTATAAAATATGACACGATATTATATTGCTTTGTGTATAAAGTGCCCAACCACAAGAAAGTGAGGTGATGAAATGCTCAAATTGAAATGTTGCGGTTCAGGCAGTTCAGGCAACTCATACGCACTCATGACGGAGAATGAAACACTTCTGATTGACGCAGGAATGGGAATCATGGATATAAAGCGTATGTGTGACTGGAATGTAAAAAATATTGTTGGTTGCATAGTTTCACATGAGCATGGTTAGGAGACCATAGCAAGAGTATTGAAGATTTGCGGAGAATGGGAATCAGAGTTGTAGCACCGTATGAAAGCGGAAAAGTAGAGACAATGCACTTTACTTTAGGTGATTTCGACATACAGGCGTTTGATGTTCCGCACAATGGTTGTTGGAACAACGGATTTTATATTAAGACACCTTTGCCGTATTCACAGAGAATTATTTATGCCACGGACTTTGAATACATTCCATATAATTTCCGCAAACAGGAGATAGATTGTTTTTTGATCGAGTGTAACTATCAGAAGAAATATGTTGACATGGATGCACCTAATTACGTTCACAAGGTCAAAGGTCACTGCGAACTGGATACTTGCAAAGGAATTGTCGAAGCGAACAAGTCAGATGCCTTGCAAAACGTCATATTGTGTCATTTGGGCGGTGATACAACCGATGCTGATGAATGTGTCGCAGAGGTAAAAAAGATTGCTCCTATGGCGAATGTGGACTATGCGGCAGCAGGCAAGGAATGGATTTTACGGAATGGAAAGGAGTGCCCATTTTGAGTAACTGGAAGAACATTCAGAAAGCGAAAGCTATTGAAACTAAGAATCGTGAAAGAATACTGGCGGTCAATCCCCATGTGGACGATGGAAGTGGAATTTACTTTCTGACAAGAACAGACGAGGATGGTTTCCGATTTGCGTATGTGGGACAGGCGGTACACCTACTCCAAAGACTAGCAGGGCATCTTAACGGCTATCAACACATTGATTTATCCATGAAAAGCCACGGATTATATTCTGCGGAAAATATATACGGTTGGAAAATAGGATTCTTGCACTATCCGGTAGAAGAACTGGACAAGTGGGAGCAGTACTGGATTAAGCGTTATGCGGACGATGGTTACCAGCTTCGCAACAAGACAGCTGGTGGTCAAGGTGATGGAAAGAAGCAGATCGCAGAGTACCGACCGGGAAAAGGTTACCGTGATGGACTGGCACAAGGCAGAATCAATCTTGCAAGGGAACTATCGAACATTGCAGATAAACATTTGGTCATCAGTTTGAAGCCTGAGAAGCAGAACAATTCAGTTTCACAGAAACAGTATCAGAAGTTTATGGAACTTTTGCATGGAGAAAAGGACGGTGAAAGTAATGAATAAAACAGACTATGAAGTACTTTTACAATATGTTGAAGAAACTGACAAGGAGTTTTATGAATCTCTTTCTACTCAAAAACAAATTATGTATCTTTGCTATCAATATGAAACTAGATCTTTTAAAGAGTACTTGTTTAAGTATAGATTTCAGCAATTCTGTAATGAATTAAAGGAGTTTTTCAGAAAATGGTGAAATACGAAGATGAATGCTGCTGGTGTGCCACTGAAAGTTATCCTTGCCTTGGCTCTGCTTGTCCTAACCGCCATGTGAAACATCTGTACTGTGACGAATGTAATGATGATGTAGAGGAACTTTACGATTTTGAAGGTGTCCAGTTGTGCAAGGAATGCCTGTTAAAGAAATTTGAGAAGATTACATGAGTGAAAAAAATTACGATTGTAGCTGTTGGAATGAGTACCCAAACACAATGCACTCAATCAACGGACGTACTCACAAACCGTATAAAAATGGTAGATGGAAATGCGTTGATTGCTACGAATATGTAGGAAAATCAGAATACGGTGCTACTCATTGCAAAAGGAAAGAGCCAGAACTTGAAAAGAGGTGATACATAAAATGCCAAAACGATATGACAATCCGCAGGATATTTTGAAAATCATGCGGCAGACAGAACTTTTGAAGCAGTCTGCGGAGAGAAGCCCATTCACCGGAATACTGACACTGTTCTGCTATACCCTGTGGAAAGACTACAAGTACTCACAGACTAGACTTTCCGACTTCTGCGGTAAATTCACCGAGTACAATGAAAAGTACGAGAATGAGCCTTATACGGAGTTACAGAGCAGGCTTAACGATTTTGCAGACTGGACGATTGAGTACAAGGAATTTACCGAAGCTGATTATCCACATTACAAGTCGGTTGTAGCGCAGAAATGCATCCAGGAACAGGTCAGATGTAACAATCTTATAAATGAGTTGTCCACAAGGTACATCCTATATGGAATGGTAATTCTTATGGAAGATGGATTCGGTAAGAAGAAGCTGACGAATTTCAAGGATAAGTTTTCTGACCACATGGACAAAGCCGGAGACAAGTGCAACGGAAAAGATTTCATGGACTTGTGGAGAGAACTGGTGGAAAACACCGGAATCTATATTGAGAAGCCTATTTTTGAGTAAGGAGTTCTAAATGGCAGAAAAAAGAATGTTCAGTACAAAAATAGTTGAGAGTGATGCTTTTTTGGATATTCCTGCTACGGCTCAAATGCTTTATTTCCACATATGTATGAACGCTGACGATGACGGATTTGTGAACAACCCACGGAAAATCATAAGGATGTGCGGTGCTTCTGATGATGATTTGAAAGCATTGATAGACAATAGATTCCTTTTATCTTTCGATAGTGGAGTTTTGCTCGTAAAGCACTGGCGCATTCACAACTACATTCCGCCGGATCGTTACAAACCGTCATGCTATGTGGATGAAAAAAGCAAAATAGGTGTGAAACTAAACGGAGCATACACTACAGATCCTAAAAAGATGGTTTCTCCGGTAGAGGGGAATCCGAAGAAAAATTGCTACGATAAAGAAATCAAACTTGATAAGAGGTGATATAAATGCAGATGACAGGTTATGAATTGTTGGCGAATTACGAAAAAGCAGAGGACAAAGATAAACAGATTCAGATTCTTGCGGATTTGAACCACATCCCGGTTGACATGGTGTGTTTTGTGATTGACAACAGAGAAAAATTTGAAAATTTGGAAACACCATTGTCCACAGAAGAATTTGCAAAGTGGTGTGAGACGGAACTTGACCGTGTGGATTCTCATATCCATGCACAGGAAAAATATTACAGAGAAATTTGCAATGTATACGGAATCGCAAGTACATACGGAAAAAGGAGTGTAGCTGTATGAGAGAGGGAACAGGAAACTTTCAGAACGGTGACTTACTCTACATGGCTACACATCCGGTTGCTGATGCTATTAGAATCGGACGCACAAAGCCATATGACTGCAGCTACCATGTGATGGAGAGCAAGCCGAGGATTGCGGAAAGGAGCAAGAATGGAGAGACTGACACAAAAAGCACCTGATTCAGAAATGGTATGGTTTAAGGATAAAGAAAGACTATTTGAGCCATGTGAAATGAGTGCTCATCAGAGTAGGCTGGCTATTGCAAAGTTGGCAGCATATGAACAAGCCGAGGAGCATGGATTGCTCTTGCGGTTGCCGTGCAAGGTTGGAGATAAGGTATATCAGATAAGCGAAAACTTTATTGAACAATGTACGGTTGAAACAATATTCTTGGGAAACTATAGGGATAGAAATGGAAATTGGTGTAACATGGCAGAAATTTATTATGACAGGTATGATTGTCCTTATGTGTCTACAGAGATGTATTTCACCGATATTGGTGAAACAGTATTCCTCACAAAAAAAGAAGCAAAAGCCAAGCTGAAAGAATTGAGAGGTGCGGAATGAAGAGAGAAGAAGCTATCAAATTATTAAACGATATCAATAGTCAGTGTTGTGATACGGCAAATATCCTTTGCACACTTGATGCTGATAAAAGATGTGATGCATTACAGCTAGCAATCACCGCCTTACAGAATCAGCCGATGTGGATTCCGGTAAGCGAAAGACTGCCGGAAGAATCTCTTAATAGCGTAATTGGATGGGATACATATCGAAACCGTTGTTGCTTTGTACAATATTTGGGAGGACGGTTTGTCCTCGGTGATGACATTGATAGCGTAAATGTCACAGCTTGGATGCCACTGCCGGAGCCGTACCGGGAAAGTGAGGTAGAAGATGGCGAAGTGTAATAACTGCAAGAATTTAGAAACAAAGGATAATGGTTTCGATGCGTATTCATGGTGCGAGAAAATCAACGACTGTCCGCATGAGGACATAGAAAGAGACTGCGATAACTACGAACCGATGATCAACGCAGACCGGATCAGGAGCATGACGGACGAAGAGTTGGCGATGGCACTATTATGTGTCCTGCGGAATTTATTAAAAAGTGACAAGGTATGCGATTTTAACCATGATTGTAAAGATTGTACGCTGTCATGGTTGCAGAAAGAAAGCGAGGGTAGCCATGACGGAAAATAAAGCAATCGAAGAATTACATCGAATTAGACCTTATGGTGGAATAATTCCGCAGAGGAGGGCAGAAGCGTTAGATGTGGCAATCAAGGCACTGGAAGAGGTGCAGCAGTACCACCAGATAGGTACGGTGGAGGAATGCCGTGAAGCTGTGGAAAAGCAGACAGCCATAGAACCGGAAAAGGTTAATATCCCTTGTACGTCATGGACAAAAGCACATATGAGGTACAGATGTTCCTGCGGTAGTTTTTTGACATCATATGATGATTATTGCAATAAATGTGGCCAGAAATTGAAATGGGGTGATGGAAAATGACGGATCTGTCTTATGACTTTAAAAAGCAGGAGACGAAGAAGAACGGAAACTATTATTACAAAAAAGGAATGGGAAAAAGAGAAATTCCCGATATGTCTCCGTATCAGTATGGCTCATTGTTGAGCAGAAAGAAAAGAGGTAGGAGATGAGTGAAGAACTTAAGCCGTGTCCATCATGTAAGAGAAAAAGTGCTATCTTATGCGAATTTTACGTAAAATGCATGAATTGTGGAAGAATGATGATGTTGAAAGAAGATTACAATGAAGAAAAGCTGATTGAAGCATGGAACAGGAGGGCGAACGATGAGACGACTGATTGAAGCGGATGTGTTGAAAAAACATATTGAAGAGGTAATCAAGAAGCAGAACGGGAAAAATACCGATTTGGTGCCAGTGGGTGAACTGATGGTATTTATTGATAGAGAACCGACCGCCTATGACCCGGACAAGGTTTTAGATCAGCTGTTGGATGCATCTTTTGATAGATTTGGCTGTGATACCGGAATGGGCGGTGATTTGGTGGTCAATATGGACGATGCAATCCAGATTGTGAAAGGCGGTGGAGTAGATGCAGAACATTGATTACACCGCCCTGTATGCCGATAATGCGGACTTTAAACGTTACGTTGACCGATACTGCACCAAGCACAGAATCAGCGTTGCAGAAGCCTTACAGCACTATCTGGTGCAGATGGCTGGCAGGATGTACAAGGAGCAGGAAGAAACGATAGTTAGATAAAACCAAGAAAGGAGCCGAGACTCTGCGCAGAGTGAAGCATATGCGGTCTCCTTGAAAAATGAAAAAATTAAAATGTGAGATTTACAGAGATTCAATGCAGAACTATAAGAAATATGCCATACCTCCGGCACAGCTTATCATTGCCGATGTCCCGTATAATGTAGGCAAGAATTTTTACGGCAGTAATCCTATGTGGTACAACGGCGGGGATAACAAGAACGGTGAAAGCAAGCTGGCAGGCAAGGCGGCATTTAATTCTGATTTCAACTTCAATCTGTATGAGTATTTCCATTTCTGCTCAAAGATGCTGAAAAAAGAAGACAAGAATAGCGTTACCAGGGGAAGAAGTAGCAACAGTCCTTGCATGATTGTGTTCTGCTCTTTTGAACAGATGCCTACGCTGATTGATGCCGCCTATAAGCATGGATTCGTCCATTACATACCGTTGGTATTTGTTAAAAATTACAGTCCGCAGGTGCTTAAGGCAAATATGCGTGTGGTTGGTGCTACTGAATATGCTCTTGTGTTCTACCGTGACAAGCTGCCGAAGTTCCGGAACGGTGCAAAGGTTGACGAGGACGGAAAGACGATCCGTGGCACTGGGAAAATGATTTTTAACTGGTTCAAGTGGGAGAAAGACGGAAAAGATATTCCGAAAATCCATCCGGCACAGAAGCCAGTAGCGGTGCTGAAAAAACTGATTGAGATTTTTACAGATCCAGGTGATGTAGTGATTGATCCTTGCTGTGGCAGCGGTAGTACCTTAAGAGCAGCCGCAGAGATCGGGAGAAGTGCATTCGGATTTGAGATTGACCGCAATTTTTATCAGAGAGCCAAAAATGAGATGATTGTCTTTGAAAGAGATAATCAGATTAGTTTTGAGGATATTCCGGGGGTGATGCCGTAATGGATTTTGGATATTACAACATGGATTGCATGGATGGGATGAAAGATTTTCCGGATGGTTACTTTGACCTTGCGATTGTGGATCCACCGTATGGCTTACATGAGCATGGTGGCAAAAATAGGAATACATTTGTTAAGCAGAAAAATGGAACAAAAACATACGTAAAGGACGGTCAGTACGAAAACAGAGGGTGGGACAATGAGCCCCCCTCTAGGGAATACTTCGAGGAATTGTTTCGGGTATCCAAAAATCAGATTATATGGGGTTGCAATTACTTTGATTTTACTTTGGCTGGTGGTCTTATTGTATGGGATAAATGCAATGATGGTTCTGACCAGTCGGATGCAGAAGTGGCATTCTGCAGTCTGACTAAAAGGATAGACATATTCCGGTATATGTGGCGTGGAATGTTCCAGGGAAAATCCATTACTGAAGGAACTATTCAGCAGGGGAATAAGGCATTGAATGAAAAGCGTATCCATCCCACACAAAAGCCGGTAGCACTATATGAATGGCTCCTAAACCGCTATGCAAAGCCCGGAGACATTATCCTTGACACACATGTAGGAAGTGCTAGTAGCTTGATAGCCTGCTACAGAACCAACCATCCATATGTTGGCTTTGAACTGGACAAGCACTATTATGATTTGTCCAAAAAGAGATTAGATGCAGAAATGGCACAAATGCGATTATCTGATTTTATGCCGGGGGTGATGCCATGATTCAGATGAGCATTTTTGACATGATACGTGAACCGATACGGATTACAAAGCCTATAAGGCTGATAGAACTGTTTGCCGGATATGGTTCGCAGGCAATGGCACTGAAACGTATCGGTGCGAAATTTGAGCATTACAGAGTTGTTGAGTTTGATAGGTATGCCATAGCAAGCTATAACGCAGTGCATGGCACAGATTTTCCAACAATGGATATAACACAGGTTCATGCTGCGGATTTAGCCATTACGGACACTGAAGCCTTTACTTACTTACTTACTCGTTTCCTTGCACCGATTTGTCGGTTGCTGGAAAGCAAATGGGAATGAGCAAAGGTAGTGGAACAAGAAGCGGTTTACTGTGGGAAGTGGAACGGATTCTGACAGAAATACATGAAAGTGGTGGTGAATTACCGCAGATTCTGTTCATGGAAAATGTTCCGCAAGTCCACGCAGAATCGAATATGTCTGATTTTCAGAAATGGATTGATTTTCTTGTGAGCCTTGGATATGTGAACTACTGGCAGGATTTGAATGCTAAAAATTATGAAGTAGCGCAGAATCGTGAAAGATGTTTCATGTTTTCATTTTTGGGAGAGTACAATTACCATTTCCCCGAACCGGTTCCATTAAAAAAGAAACTGAAAGATTACTTAGAGGAAAATGTGGAAGAAAAGTATTACATCAACAATGAAAAGGCTGAAAAGCTGATAAAACAGCTTATTGACAACGGAACGCTGCCAAAGAACAATCATGAGAGCAGACTTGCATTGACGGAACAATCTGCAATCCACAGCAGAGATACATTGCAAACTGCATCACTGCAAGATATGACGCAGGAATCAGCAACTTGCGGTCAGAAGGAAACTGTGTTGTTGAAAGCGGTTGATTTGTCAATTAACAATCCAAAAGAAAAGATTATTGCTAATTGCATTTTGTCTCATATTTCAAAAGATGGAAATACAATAGGAAAATATGCATCATTAAATACAGGAGTGGTTGAATGCAAGAAGTTAAAGTTATAGGTTCACTTGAAAGCAAATTTGAAAGCACTAACAGAATTTATGATGTGGGGGGGGGTAGTCCAACATTGAGTACAATGCAAGGTGGTAATAAAGAGCCAAAAGTAATTGTGGAAAATCAGGTTCCATGCAAATTAGATAAAATGCCGGATGGTTATTTAGATAGCCTTGATAATGCCAAAATATGTGATGTCGATACACCAACAGCGAGTACGGTAACATCACGGTATTACAAAGGGATAGGAGCACATAAGGACAATATGTGTATAGTTGCCATGCGTGGAAGAAATCTTGATAATGGCATAGCAGCTAATCTTGTAGCCGGCACACATGGGTATGCAAATAGCCATATTGACACACAGTACCGTATCCGAAAGCTGACACCGAGAGAATGCGGACGACTGATGGGAGTATCTGATGAAGATATCTCCAAGATGGCAGCTGTCAACAGCAACACACAGCTTTACAAGCAGTTTGGTAACAGCATCGTGGTGGATGTGATGTGTGCAATGTTCAAAAACTTAAATATTGAGCAAGTAAGTGAAACCAGGAACTAAAAAATTTGAGTTTCTATTTGAGTTCCACTCAATAATTCAAAAGCAAGTTAAAAAAACAGGAGGAAAATTACATGAAATATTGCATTGAAACAACGGATAATGGTTGCATTGAAACCTTGGAAATTTCTGATAGAAAATTTCAGAGAGAATCCATAAAAACAGAATATGGTTGTACATCTTCTGATCCTGATTTTTCGGATCAGTTGGAAGAAGCAGGGTATTGTGATGAAATCGTGGAGAAAGTATATGACTTATATGATGGGTGCGAAACTCTTGATTTTATTCAGCTGGCAGAACTGGTAAATGAGTAACTTTGAATTGCGAAAAGATGAAGATGATGTACAGCTGGGATATGTCCTGATCTTAATGGAGTTCGCAGGTGGAGAATATACTGGCCGGACAGAGGTGCGCCGGATACGGTACGTGCTCCGGGATTTACCAGAGTATGGATTGATGCCAGGATAATGTATCATCGGATGGTAAAGGAGGATGCTATGAAAAATAAAAATGTGTGGTTTGCTTATGCAGCAGCTTGGATATCTACGGCAACAGCGGTGATATTTGCTATCAAATATACCGGATCAGCGTGGTGTTTAGTGGCACTGGTGCTGCCGGCAATGCAAAAGATAAGTATCAGCAATGATGAAGAGAATGGTAAATAACTTAGGAGGTGAAGTGAGATGGCTATAAATGCAAAATGTAATGATTGCAAGGAACCAACGAAATATGTGGTTGGCTTTTTCGATGGCAAGAATGGAATCCACGGTTGCCTTTATGATTGCCACAACGAGGAATGCCCAATAAAGCAAATAATGGAAGCATCTGCATCGAAAGATATTCAGGAAATGGCAAGAATACAGTTAGCCAACGGAGACAAATGGATGTACGCAGGCTATATTGCAGCACTAAGAAGAGATGCAAAAGTGTCCATGTTTAAGATGGCACAGATTGCAGACTGTGATCCTGCGGAATACAGTGCGTACGAACATGAGCGGAAAGAATTTGATCCGGAAGTGTATTGGAAATGCAAGGAGTACTTGGATAAGGTAAGAAATTAAGTATGTAACTTAGGATTTAGCAAAGGAGTTAAGCGAGAAATGTGGTCACACGATGAACAGAAAGAAATAAATGACAGCTACGCTGTTATGGCAAGAATAACGTGTAAATATTGCGGAGCAGTAGTACACAAATATGTGGAAAGCCATTATACAGGCGGTTCCAAGTGTGTGATATTGGCAAAGTACTGTAGATTTTGCGGTAATGCTCTTAGGATTTAGTGGAGGAATAGGATGAAAATATATAATGCGGAAACACGGGAGCATATAAATAATCTTTCCTGCATATTTGATAAGTTTGCAGATGAATTATCTCTGGCAGAGAAGGAGTCACTAAACGCAGCAATGCATTTAATGGATACTGTCGAAAGGAATAATGGAACTTTGGTCTTAAAGTCTTAGGATTTAACAAAGGAGCGAGAAATGATAGATGCAGAGGAAACAAAACGGTTTAAGGCAAAACAACTGAGATATAAAAAGCCCATTGTTAAAAATCTTAACCTTGATTTCATCCAACAGGATTTGTGGGACATCCAAGAAGCCTGCGAAGAGGTGCATTGGTACACGGATTCCGAAGATGGGAATGATAGCCTTATCAATGCACTGTCCGGAGATGAAGATGAAGCGTATGAATTTAGAATGGCATTTGCCGATCTGTGTGCTGAATGTGAAAAAATGTTTGAGGATATCCAGGAGGAATGGGTTCCGGATTGCTTCGACATATTCTTTGTGGCAGCAGGAGCCGGTGAGACATACGGAGGACTGCTTGGTTTTGACGAGTATGAACAGGACTACTTCGGAATAGGAGGTTCTGATTCTTGGGCAGAGGATGAAACCAAAAAGAAACTGAAGCAGATGACGAAGGACGAAATGATAGCTGCGGCCAGACAGTGTTTTAGGGTTTATTCCGCTTACGTTGGCCTACGGAGCCGATACGATAGTCTGAAAGCAGCCATTGACATTTTGCGTGATCAAAACACAGGGTATTTGCAGGTAGTAAAAGAGATTGAGAAGCTTTATGAGGTAGCTGCCGCAGAGCAGGGGCGGTATGCAAAATATAGCAAAGAATGTAGAGAATTTGAACGCTATACCGATGCGCTCCCGCCGGAAGCTTGGATTGCGTAGGTAAACTGAAATAGAGGGTCAGCCGTTTGACCGTTCAAGATGACCTTATAAACTTCTGAGACGGTACCACGATATTTAGCCTTCTGCCGAAAAACGAAGGACGGTTTTGCTGTTTTTGCGATAAGAAAGCAGCATTTAAACTGAAATATTAAGATTTATGGAGGCATTTGTATGAGAAAAATACATGAATGTGCAGAAGATATAAAAAATATTTTAAATGATGCAGAACGAACCGAAGAGGTTGACGGAGATATGTTATGTAGTATTAATGAGTTGGTGGATGAAATTTTATCAATATATTGTTTAGAAAAACAACAAAGAAAAATGGCTATAGCTGAAGAAAATGAGATTCTTTCAGAAGAGGCTAAAAAAGCAGGATGGAAGTCTGGTGTTATGAACATCTAAACTGAAATTTATATAAGGAGAATGGCTTATGAAGTTGTCAAAACTGACTAAGCCAGAACTTGAAGAAATCTTCCGGAACGCCAATTTCACGGAAGAGGAAGAGAAAGTGTTTAAAATGCTTTCTTGCGGAAAAACTATTACAGAAACAGCACAAAAAATTAATGTATGTGACAGAACGGTCAACAGAATATCGAAAAAGGTTTATGAAAAAATAAACAGACTGGAGGTAAAAAATGGTTAGAGTTACACAAGACGGCAAAGATGTTGATATTGAAGATGTTTCTCTACCAAAAGAAATTATTGAGATTATAGCATCTATATGCTGTTGACACCATTGTAAAAAGGCTTTAGAATGTGTCGTATGTATGATAAATACGGCACATTCTTTATATATTGAAAGGAGCGTAAAGAAAATGGAATGTGTCGCATATATGCGTGTTTCCACGGAAAAGCAGGCAGAAGAAGGCAACGGTCTTGATAGTCAAAAAAGAGACATAGAACTTTTTTGCCGTAAAAATGAACTGGTTGTATCTGACTGGTATGTTGATGATGGATATACCGGTGCAAATATGGATAGACCGGAATTGCAAAGACTTATTAACGATTGTATAAAAAAACGTGTTAAATGTGTTGTTGCGTTTAAATTAGATAGAATTTCAAGAAGTATGATTGATGGTTTGTACATAATTGAAAGAGTTTTTCAACCAAACCAAGTGTTATTCAAATGTGTCCATGACAGTGTAAGTTATGACAGCCCTATGGAGCAGGCATACACACAGATGATGGCTGTTTTTGCACAACTTGACAAAAATACTATGATGCTTCGTATGCGTGGCGGTATGTTGGAGCGAATCAAACAAGGTTACTGGATTGGTGGTGCTAATACTCCGTATTGCTATAATTATAGCAAGGAGAAAGGAATACTCATTCCTATACCAGAACGTAAGGAACAAGCAAACAGAGCACTTGATATGTTTATTGGTGGTTATTCTGATTTATATATCAAGGAATCATTAGGATTTCACAGTGAGGTACTTGTAAGAAATGTGCTTACCGGAGTTGTCAATATAGGTATGATCCCATATAAAGGGAATGTATATCAAGGACTTCATGAACCTATTTTTGATAAAGAAAGGTTTGAACTTGCACAGGAAATCAGAAAATCACGTAGGAAAAACAAAACTGCTTGTCATACGGATGCCAACTTGTTAACAGGATTGTGCTATTGTGGTGTGTGTGGATGCAAGATGCGGTATCAGAAGTGGACGCACGGAAAGCATAAAATATATTGCTGTTCTCGTGATAAAGCAATGAAGTATTTGCCTAATTTCAATCCCGACTGTAACAATTCTTTGGAATGGGCTGCTGATATTGAAAAACAGGTAGAAAGTGAAATTTTAAAAATATCCTTAAATCTTTCAGAGTGCAAGCCTATTGAAAAGCAAAGCAAACTTGAAATAATGCAGTCACAATTTGAAAAAGAACAGGTGAAATTAAAAAGGCTATATGTTCTTTATTCCGATGGAAACGACACAGTTTTAGAAATGATTAAGAGCACTGAAAAAAGCATTTCTGAAATGAAAGTAAAGATAACCGAGGAAGAAAAAAACGAAAGAAACAGTCAGAAGAAAGAAGTTGTTTACGAGAACATAAAAAAACTTGCCGATGTGTGGGCGCATATCGACAAGAAAGAGAAAAACAATATATTAAAAAGCATAATATCAAGGATTGTGATTGTCAATGGTGATGTTGAAATTCAATTAAAAAATTTTTAGCAGAACCTATTGTTATCGGAACCGCGTAGGTGGAAAATTTTACACCAAGCGTGGAATCAAAATTGTCGATGGCCTTGATCAGACCGATACAGCCGATCTGGAACAGATCGTCCACATTTTCCGCACTGCCGGAAAAGCGTTTGATCACGCTCAGGACCAGACGCAGGTTGCCTTCGATGTAGGTCTCTCTGGCGGCGGTATCTCCCTCCCGGATCTTTGCGAAGAGAGCTTCCTTGTCCGCTGCCTTTAGCAAAGGCAGTTTTGCTGTATTGACACCGCAGATTTCTACTTTTCCCTGTACCATGGAGACCTCCCAAGTTTTCTGAATCGTTGCTGATTTTTGATAACTACAGTATTCACAGGAGAGTCAGTGACTATACCGGCAAGAAAGATTTTCCAGTTTTTCCCGAACGGGAAGCGGAGCGGTATCATATAATAAATAGAAAGAAAACGGGAGGAGCAGAGTATGCTTTTTTCCGAGTTAAAATGCAAAGATGTAATCAATGTCAGAGACTGTAAAAAGCTGGGGCATGTAT
>ENA-OROP01000321-OROP01000321.1-human-gut-metagenome-genome-assembly--contig:-NODE-321-length-57816-cov-7.767144_pt1 | contig 57816 bp, 86 predicted proteins | sample MGYA00242132_ERZ509056 | MGnify/ENA primary metagenome ERZ509056 (study PRJEB26280, sample SAMEA2338768) | human gut metagenome | biome: human gut; feature: human-associated habitat; material: faeces...
TACCAGTATTTTAAATTAGTCTGACTGGTCAGATTTTTTTAATTTATATATTTTTTTGTAAGTATACTATTTTCAATGTATGCGTTGCTACTCTACGTTTATCTCTATTTTCATAATCACATCTAATACTATCTAAAATTACCTAATTAGTAACAAATTAGTAACAAATTGTTCTTATTATATAATATTTTTGTTCATTAATATACAATTAAAAAAGTAACTAGATTTATTCTAGTTACCTTTTTCTTTATCACTTATGTCCATAACATTTCATTATTTCATTATCATCTAATTCTTCTTCTGACCTTTCCCAAGGTTCTAAATTCTTTCTTGCTTTTTTCCATGGACTTTCCATATGAGTTAATCTTTCTAACTCATTACCAGAATATACTCCATAAACATTATATACAATATCTAATATCTTGATTATTTCATTATAATTATCATTTGTATTATCAATAATGTTAAATTTTTCACTATAAAAGCTCTTGTTTTTCATAGCATTGTATAAAGTTCTAAAAACAGGACCATGTATCCAGGCTTGAGGTTTTTCTTCGAAAAGCTTATTTCCAGAATTTTTTACCATAAACCAAACATACGCATAATATGTTAACTTTTGAATTTGTATATCAGAAAGATATTGATTTTTATTATAAAAATACTTTCCTACTGTAATTGCATTAATTTCTTCCATATTATCCCTCCTATTCTGACTCTATATATTTTTCTACAAACTTTTTTCCTTCATTAGTTAATTTTATTTCTTTATCATCTTCTGATGGTTCTAGAATATTTAAAAATTTAAGTCCCTCATAAATTGTTTGATATCTTTTTTCTGCTATGTCATTAATGTCTTTATGAGATATCTTTACATTTCTTCTATTTCTTCGTTTGTATCCTTTAATTATACGTTCTTTAAATCTTTTTGTTTCAATATAATTATCATTATAAATTACATGTAACAATATTTTAGTATCTTTATTTATCATATTATACGTGGCAAAATTTCTAAGTTTACTAATTTCTTCTTTTAATTCTTCAAAATTGCAATCTTTACATTTTGTTTTTAATAAATCCTCCGAGTCTTTAGATATTATTCCTAATTTCAATTTAATCTCTTGCTGTGTTGAATCAATATCAATACTTTTATCTTCCTTATTCATTTGCTGTATAAATTCTTGACTTTTGTCAATTTCTGCTAGCTCTTCCTTCACTCTATGTTTAGCTGATAGCTTTTTCTCTTTCAAATCAAAATCGTAATCCATACTTGAAAAGAAATCTTTTATATCTTCCCACTTATGAAAAAACCATAATAATATTACTATTCCTATTAATATATATACTATTGGATATATATTATTAAATATTTCAACAATAGATTTAAATTCTTCTACATCTTTAAATATTTTGCAATTAATAAATAGTTTTAATAATAACGGAAGCATAAATGGTAATATAAAAATAAATATTACTGCTATTATCATTTTCAATATATTTTTAAAGAAATTGGTTAAATCTTTGATTTTGTTTATTAGTGTAATTATTTTATTTTTTATTTTTTTCTCCCCCTATGCTCTCCTTCTGTCAATATTTTATCATATTATTTAATTTTTGCAATAAAAATTTTAAGCATAAAAAAAGAGGCAATAGAAATTAATCTACTGCCTCTTCTCTATTTATATTTACTTTATTTATAATTTTGATTTATCATGTATCCTATTTTTCCATTTACTCTTATTTTTACTTTATCCCATGTATATCCATCTGCTTTTGCTACATTTTTTTCTAACACATATAATGTTGTATTAGCTAGATATAATACTTTACTAGCACTTGTTGTTGGTGCACTTCTTAAATTAGTATTTCTAGCTAATGTTTTTAGCTCGTTCGAGTTAGAATTTCTTATTTGATAATTCTTACTATTATAGTTTCCCACTCTATTTGGTATTCCCATATAATCTGCTGGATTGCTATTGTCTGCATATTTATTACTTGCATTTCTTATTTCAAAATGTAAATGCTTTCCTGTAGAATTACCAGTCGAACCCATAACTCCTATTACACTAGTTCTTGATACTTTAGTACCTTTTGATACATTAATTTTAGCCAAATGACAAAACCAATGGTATCTACCATCTTCATTGTTTTTTACAACTACAAAATTGCCATAAGAATTATCCCATCCAGTTCTAGTTACAGTTCCATTACAGCTAGAATAGATCTTTTCATCTCCGACTAAATCTATTCCCGTATGCCAACCTGCTGCCCAATTTCCTTTTCTTTTAAATTCACAAGTTACTCTAAAATCTCCTGTTAATGGTATGTTAGTTGCCATATACTATTCCTCCTTCTTGTTCTTTAATATGTCTCCTAATTTTCCTAAATCCAATCCTGCTTTCTTTAGATTTTCTAATATAGATACTACTTCCATTACGCAAATATATATTGTTATAACTTGTGCTACTGCAGGAAGATTAAATGCATATTCTACTACATAACCTATTATTATTGCTACTATTAATAAACACTTATGTAATAGACCTTCTCGCATTACTTTGCTATCTATATTTTTATTGATTACTGCTTGTATGTAACCTGTCAAAATATCTAATCCACTAAAAATTAATGGTGCTATTATTTGCCAAGCCATACTACTAAAACTTAATGTTTTTATTATTTCTTCCATATTTTATTTTTTCCTTTCTTATATATTTTTTATGCCGTTCTTACCCACATATAGCACGTAATATATGGTGGCATATTATTATGTGCTTGTCCATTACCCGTATTACGTGTATTAGAATACCATCTTGCTGAGCCATAGCCATTTAACGCTATTCTATCCATTGTTCCTGCATCATTACCACCATCTATTGCTAAGTTGTGATAGTGGCTTGGCATTTCTTGTACCGTTAAAGTATGCTCTTTTTCTCCACCTGTTTTTTCGGCTGTATTGAAATCTTTATCTTCTGAATTAACTCCTATAAGCGTTTTACCTTGTGCAAAAGCTTCCCATGTACCTCCGAATACTTGGCTTGGATTCATATCACTAACAGTTATATAAATACTACCTACTGGATAAACATCATTCATTACTTTCTTCTTTAATTGAGTAGTGTAGTATTTCAAATGTTCTTTATTTAAATATGTATTTTGCGCCATGTTTATCACTCCTAGCTAGCAATAATTTCATCTATATCGGTATTTTCAATTGGTACAAAATCACTTTCTTTAAGATAACCTGTTAAATCTATTATCATCCCCAAGTTATCCCATTTTGAACCATCCCAGGCTACGTTAGCTCCTGTATCTTCTAGATTGTAAACATCTCCAACATCTGGGCTTTCTGGTAAAGCTTCCTGATTAGCTACACTTCCCTTATATTTATAGGCTGAACTTACAGCATGGTTAATAGCATTTTGAACCTCACTAGCAGTTTGATACCCTGCCCCATTTGCTAATTGGTTATTATTTGTAGGAACAGTAACTTGATTGCCTCCAATTGATACAGTTTTTCCATCAACTTTAGCATCTGTTATTCCATACCCTGCTATTGTGCTTGGTTTGTTTTGTACATTCTCCCATGCAACACTATCTGCAGTTCCTCCTCCAGTTGCATTCAACGTTCCATCTTCTGTAACTTCTACACCTGCACCTGCTTTAATTCCACCAAGAGTTGTCATAGTTGCTTTAGGTAATGTATAGTTCTCTAATCTTGCTAATTTACTTTTTTCTTCTGTAGTATAGTTATTATCGCTTAAAACTTTGTTTCCATCTTTTTTTACAAAAATTTCTTTTAGTTTTGTCCAAAGATATAATAAGCCATTTTTATCTAAATAATTTTTCTCTGCCATAATATCCTCCTATTTTTTTAATATCTCTTCTATTTCGAAATTTGTTAAAGCTCCCGTTTTTAAGTTTTCTCCACTAATATCAATCTTAGTTTCTGTTTTTATGTTCGTTATATCTCCACTCGTTGAAATTGCATCTAACATTTGCTTAAAAGTTATTCCTGTGTTGTTAGTTCCCATGCTTATATTTCCTTTTACTTTTTTTTTACTACTGACATTTCCTTTAATATTCTGTTTAGAACTTAACTTAAGTTTAAGCTGTATTTTATCCATTTTAGTCCTCCAAAATTTTAAATTTCACATTATAAATAAAGGTATCTATCTCTTGATTTGCAAAATTTATTTTTACTCCATAAACATAATTACCACATACAAGATCTTTTGTATCGTTTTTTTCTATTTTTACTTCTATCACTTCTTTTTCCTCAGCTACTTGTACTTTTTTTTCCAAAAGATATTCTTTAGATTGTCTACTGTTCTTAATATAGAAAGACAACACATCTCCTATTTTAAAAGTATAATTCTCTGCACTAATTTCAATTATTCCTGTATTTCCACGTGTGATATTTATTTCGTTATTATCTTTAATTACAAACATTGTTTCCTCCTATTATGCTATTCTTTTAAACATAAAACATGTTATGTAAGGCGGCATATTATTGTGTGCTTTTCCATTACCAGTATCTCTTGTGTTAGAATACCATCTTGCTGAGCCATAGCCATTTAACGCTATTCTATCCATTGTTCCTGCATCATTACCACCATCTATTGCTAAGTTGTGATAGTGGCTTGGCATTTCTTGTACCGTTAAAGTATGCTCTTTTTCTCCACCTGTTTTTTCGGCTGTATTGAAATCTTTATCTTCTGAATTAACTCCAACAGGAACTCTACCTTGCCCCCATTTTTCCCAAGTCCCAAACCCTAAATATGTTTTTGGATTTACATCTTCTGTAGATATTATTATTTTCCCTACAGGATATTTTTGTTTATTATCTTCTAATATTGCATTAGAGATTGTTATTGGTAATTCTTTAATTAAATTTTGTAGTTGCTCATTTACAATTTCTACATTAATTATTGGATTATACTCAATCCATTCTTCAGAAGATTTTGAATATACATAATTTTTGTTTTCGGAAGTCACACTATAAATATCTCCATTTTGTAAAATTTCAATATATGCTAAATCTGAATAATTACTTACTGCACCTTTATAGTTTAATGGAGATGCCACTACTACATCCATTTTTTTATTTAATTTCTTCATTTCACCGTTAGCTATATCTAATTCTTCTGCATTATTATTAACAACTCTCTTGATTTCGTTTATATTCTTTGCTGTTGTTTTATTATTTTCGGGAATATCTAATTGAGTTTGATATGGACTTTTATCTTCGTATTTTATTGTTTCTGCCATTTATAATCCTCCTATTTTAAAACTTTAACTTGTAAATAACCTTCTAGGATTTCTGTCGTTCCTACAGATTGACTTTGTAAGACAGCACTTAGTCTATCTCCTTTGCTGACTTGTATAACAGTTGGAATAGATATTCCCCACCACCCATCTGTTGCTCTCTGATAGTATCCATCTATTTTTTGTCCGTTTTTCATAATCATTAACTCTTTGTCTCCACTACCACCATAAAAACCAAGACCTCTAGTAAACAGAACTGCTTCTACAAGACTTACATCATCATCATCTCCTATTACGATTTCATTGTTTTCTTTTACTAAATAATTATCAATATTATCGTTATTTATTTCTACAGCATTTAATGGCACTGTTACAGTTCCATAAGTTCCAGATGTATTAATATCTTGTCTATTAATTCTTGCTTTTATTAATGGAATTGTATTTATTGCTTCATTAATATTATCTTGTAAAGCATCCAATATCTCTTCAGATAATCCAGGATATTGATAATTAGTAAAATTAATTTTGTTTAATTTCATTTTTTAACCTCTTTCATAACGGATTTTTAATTTTGTTATTTGTCCAAATCGTTCTAATTGTTTATATTGCACATAAAAAAGACCCGTATCTTGCAACGTTGGAGGTTGCTCTGGGTCTGTAAATACTTTTCTAAATAATTTAAACTTGTAAATTAAAAAATTAGCTGTTCCTTCTTGTGGATATAAATCTTCTCTTGGATATAAATCTTCTCGAGGGAATAAATCATTTTTTGCATAATTATTCAACACATTGTCTATTGTTATTTCTCCCACTCCGGTTTTGGATATATCCAAATCTTCTACTAAATACTCATCTGTAAATTTATATGGTAATGATCCAAATCCTATACTATAAAGCCTTGGTATTACTGTATCATATTCATATCCGTTTACTTCTAATAATCCCTTCGTAGTTAAATGATATGGACATTTTACAGCATTAGCGTTGCTCCAGAAATTCATATCTGTAGAAACTTTATCCATTCTGCTTATTACAATAGGTTGTCCTTCTTGTACAACAATATTGTATTTACTTACGTCTAAATACGCATATAGTTCAAGTTTCTTTGCTTTATAATCATAAATTCCAAATCCAATTTGCTTTATATATTGGCCTATATAACTACTCAAAGGTTGATATCCAGCCAATGGCCTTTCATAGTTATATTTATTTATTACTGTATTCTCTGTTAACAATTCACTTTTTTCTGCAGAATTAAACTCTAATATCGTATCAAATGCCATTTCTGTGCTTCCTGCTGTTATAAGCGTTTTTTCTTTTGTTAAGTTAACACAGCAAAAATCTAGATTTTTATCTTTAAATTCTAAAAAGCTATCTGCAAATAAATCTAAATATTTATTTAATATTAGATTAGTAAATTTATGTTGCTTATTACCTACTTTTATCTCTACTTCTAAATTCTTCACTTTCATATATTAACCTCTTAATATAGTATTTAATGTATCGTTGTAGTCTTCGTTCATTTCAATTTCGTGGATTTCTTTTATCTTTTCTTCTCCAGAATATTCTACAACATACTCTGTTTCAACTTGACTGTCTTGTTCTTCTGTATCACTAGAACTTCTAAATAAATCAATATAATTTTCTAATAAATTCGTATCTCTAAGTTCAACAGAATAATTTGTTGGATTGTTCGCTTCTTTGCTCTCATTTATTGCTGTTACAATAAAAATACCTTCCGTAAAATATTCTGGAAGGTCTATATCTATTCTATCTCCTATTTCTATATTATTTTCTTTATCATATTTTAAGATAACTTGATTTGTATATTTATTATTAATAATAAATATATTTCTAATATAATCTATTAACTCTTGAACAGTAAACCAACCATTTTCTACATCTAATACTTTTTCTATTTGTCCGGAAGTTGTTATTTTTCCTCCGTTTTGTTCTATCTCTTGCCAGTTTATTAATCGCATATTTGCATATCTTAAAAATGTTTGACTTTTAATAGAATTTACTGTTATTTCGTTTTCTCCCTTATATGTAACTCCTATTGCTAAATTAGTAAACGTAGAATCCATTGTTAAAACAAATAAAGCTCCTGTACTATCATCTGTCGCAATATCTTTCATATTAAGTCCATCTTGAATTTCTCCATCTACATTAAAACCACACTCCACATATGCTTTAGAAGAATCATTATATATTATCTCCAAATTTGTACACGTTGTAGTCTGATTCACTGCTAATGCTCCAACAATTCTTTCAGCTGCACCTAGACTTATATCTATTGGATTTTCAAAATCTACTCTATCTCCATTTTTTAAAGTTACATTAAATTGCTGTATATTATCATAAAATATTCTAGCATTTTTTATATTTATAATATTTGCATAATTTAAATTCTCTACAGTTGGAGATATGCTCAAAAAACCATTTATTTGTTGCTTATAGTTATTTATATTGATAGTTTTTTTAGGTACGTTGTTAAATAAATAATTAATATCATCTATTTCTATTTCCTTAAATTCGTTTATATTCCAATATAAAGAATACTTTTTAGAAAGATAGTTAAGTACCTCTTCTACAGTTTTACTTATTAATTTTAGTGTTACAGATTTATCCTCTATATTTAATGTCTTTAGCACAAATCCATCTTGATAAAGTGGCATTAATACTTGCGTAATAATTTCACTAAGCATTGCTGTTCTCATAATTGTTACTGTTCTAATTGTTGTCATTTGTCTTGGAGTATATAAGCTTAAATTAAGCTCTTTCTCTGGAGTAATTATTTTCTTAAGCTCTGGTAATTTATAATCAGATACAAAACCAGTAAATTTTAGCTTTCCATCTTTATCTATAATTTCTACTTCTTGCTGTGCATAAGGTAAATCTTCCATAGTACATTTAGAAAAGTCTAGCTTAAGGTCTGTATATGTAACCTCTCTACTAGACTTTTTTATCTCTATACTATCAATTATTCTATAATCTTTATTATTCCACCTTGCTATCATTTAATAAGCACCTGCCCTTCTTAAAGTTTTGGTTACAGCAGGTGTTACTGCTCTACCAACCTTATCGCTATCAAGATAAATATTGCTAGGATTCATTACTATATTTGCTGTTAGTAGCTTGTTATTAGTTGCTGTTGTACTTAAATTAGCACTTAATTTTTGTGTTTCAAAATCTACTGCAGACTGCATATCTTTATAGACTTTTCCTAAATTATCATCAAATCCTTCTCCTAGTCCTAATGCTAAATATTTACCAATTTTATCACTAAATAACTTTGATGGAGAATGTATTCCAAAAAAATCTTTTATTCCATTAAAAATAGAGTTACACCAACCAGTAATTTTATTCCAGAGCCAACTAGCCATTTGTGAAATACCATTCCATATGCCACTTACTATGTTCTTTCCTATATCAACCACCATTTCAGGCAATTTTCTTAAAGCTTGTAATACAGATGTTATTAATTCTGGAATTTTTCCAACTAATGTAGGAATTGCTTTTACCAAGCCTAATGCTAATTTAACAACTAGTTCCATTCCCATTTCTACTAATTTAGGTAAATTTTCTATTATTGCATTAAGTAATTTATCTATTATTATTGGAATTTTGTCTATGAGCTGTGGAATTGCAACTATTAGCCCCTCTGCTAATCCCATAAGCAATTGCATACCTGCTTCTATAATTAAATCTATATTATTTATCAAAGTTTCAACTATAGTTGTTATAGTATTTACTACTTGAGGAATTAATGCAGGTAAAGCTTGGCCTATACCTATTACTAATTGCATCAGTAATTGTATACCCATATCCAAAAGCTGTGGTAACATACTTAATAAAGTAGTAACTAGCTGATTTATAATTTGTATTGCCCCTTGTGCTAAAGCTGGCAAATTCTGTTGCATTCCTGTTAGTAATGAATTTACTACACTAATTCCTGTTTCTACAAGTGATGGCAATATTTCACTTATTAATGCTGGTATTTCTGCTGCTATGCTAGGAAATAAATCTCTTACTAAAGCACTTACTCCTATCAATGCTGACTTTACAACTGGGAGCATATTATCCATTGCTGTTGAAACAGTTTCTACAAGATTATTAATTAATTTCTCCCAGTCAGCATCAGAAGAAGATATTCCAACCAATAAGTTCTCCCAAGCTCCTTTTACAGATATAAGCGAACCTTGAATTGTCGTACTTGCTTCTTTTGATGTTGTTCCTGCAATTCCCATGCTTTCTTGCATAACGTGTATTGCTTGTGTTACATCTGCGAAACTACTTATATCATATTTTATTCCACTTATTTTGCTAGCATCTTCAAGAAGTCTTTCCATTTCTTCTTTAGTACCACCATAACCTAATTTAAGGTTATCTAGCATTGTATAGTTTTGTTTAGCAAAGCCTTGATAAGCGTTTTGTATAAGTTCCATAGATGTTCCCATCTTATTAGCATTATCAGACATATCAATAACTGCTTGATTAGCATAATCTGCTGCTTTTTCTGTATCCCCACCTAGACTTTGTAATAAACTAGCACTAAAAGAAGTAACTGTAGACATATATTCATTTGCACTCATTCCTGCTGTTTTATATGCTTCATCTGCATAAGATTGTAGTTTTTGACTACTATTTTTAAATAAAGTATCAACTCCACCAACCAGTTGTTCATATTCTGCATATGCATTTACTGAAGCTGTAACTAGGCCGCCTATAGCCGTTGCTGCTGCTCCTACTGCTACAGATACACCTTTCATTGCAGTTCCTGCAATACTTCCAAGTTTGCCTAATCCGCTTTGAACTTTTCCGCTTATTCCTTTAATATCTTTATCTAGGCCTTTAGTATCTCCATTAAATTCTATAGTAACTGAGCCGTCTGCCATTTTTTATTCCTTTCTGTCAGGCTCATAGGCTCAATTTAAAGACTTATTTTCTATTAATTTTTATTTCTATTTCTTTTTTACATTTCTTACATAAAAAAAAGACGCTTTTTGAAATTGCGTCTTTATCTTCATATCTTACTAACTTTTTCTTACAATATGGACATATATACCATTTTTTCATTAATGTTTTGCTTCTTTCTTGTTTTTCTTAAATAAATTGATTAACTTTTTTATTATATTAATTAATCCTATAAAAATGTATTTATAACAATAATATAATAATTGACATATTCCAACTACACAAAACAATGGTAATGCTATAAAAATATTGTATACCAAATTATTTGACCTCTTAAAAACATCAAAAGTACTTATAGAAGTTTTATGATATACTTTATTATAAACTGCTTTTTTAGGGTTATTAATAAACCCCATTCCCTTTTTACCATATAAAGGATTTGCTGCTTTCTTTACCATTCTTTTTGCTCTTCCTGTAGTTCTTGCCTTTATACTGTTTTTTATGTTAGGTTTTCTAATTCCAAATTTCATAATATTACTCCTTTTTTCAGAAGTATATTACAAATTTATTTATTTTTCAACATTTTATGAGAAAGCTTCTCCAATATCATATTCTTTTTCCTCTTCTGTTCGCATATCTGGTAATGCATATAATCTTTTCATTTTTTTATAAAATTTCTTCATTTCTTTATCTTTAATCGTATTTAACTCTATTGCTCTATATTTCATTATTTTAGAAAACATAACATCTTCATTTAAATTAACGAATAAAGCTTTAAATTTCCACCAATGCAAATATTGTATGCTATTTAAATCAATTTTATATTGCTGCATAAAAGCACTATATATATATTCTGCATCAAATTCATAGCTATAAATTTGCTTTTTATTATTGTTCTTTGCTGTTCTATTTGTATTTTCTTTTTTATCTCCACCAGAATAAAACCAAACTACTTCTTCTAAAGCTTTTTTTATATCTGTTATTTGCTCTGGTCTGTAATAATATAAGTTTAAAATCATTCTAATTTTTTTATCATCTTTTATTGCCCTATCTTGCATTAGTAGTTCAAATTTTATGCTTTCTCTAAAATCTGTTCTTATTCTTATTCCACTATCTGTATGCTGTGGTAATTGATTAATTAATAGATTACAATACATTATTTTCTTCCTTTATTATATTTATTGTATCTTCTTGTTTCTCTGTTAGGCATATATTTAGCCCTGTTTTCTAAAGTATCATATAAATTTTGTGTATCTTTTGTCGTTGCAATTTTGGCATTAATTATATCTGTGAATACTTCCATATGATCTTGTAAATCTTTTTTGCCTTTAAATATTTTTTCTGATATTCCTTCTCCAAAAACTTCATCAAAAAATTCATCTATAATTTTACATTCTTCTCTAATAGTTTCTGATAAACTTTTTTCTTCTTTATCTTTTAATTCAGATTTTTCTTTAACTTTTTTGGCTGCATTTTCTAATCTTTCCATGCAATCTGCGTCTGTAAAGCTAAAGTCAACTTCAATATCTTTTAATTTCATTTTTCCCTCCAAATTATTTAAGAGGCTTATTGCTAAGCCCCTGCTAATGTTATTTCTTTTAATACAGCTTTATTTGTTACTGTAACTGCTACATCATCTTGTGTTGTATAACCTTCTTTTTCTACAGTTATATTGCTGTATGAATTAGCATCTAAAATTACAACTACAATTCCTGTTGCATCTGTTAAATAAGATACTCCCTCTATAGTAATCTTAGCATTTTCAACAGGTGCTCCTGAACTATCTTTAACTACAAAAGTTACTGGATATTCTGCTACTTCTTCTTTTGGTGTAAATGTTGCCTTCATTCCATCTGCACTTACTACTGCTTTTCCTACAGTCATAGTACTATTTTTCTTAAATGCCCCTGCATAAGTATAAGCCTCTGTAGCATCTCCATCAGTATCTGGAACTGTAGAATATGTTCTTAATCTTGCTTTATATCCATCATCAATTGGTTTTGTGAAGTCAACTTGTAATATTTTTACAAGTGCATCTGCTCCTTTCTTTTCGTCATCTGCTATATCTGCTAATTTGTCATGCACTAGATTTCCTTCGTGTTGGTCGAAATTGTAAGATATTTCTTCACTATATCCTGTTACATCAGTTGTTTCTCCATCTTCGTCAACATAAGTACGTGAATATTCTACAGGATTTTTAGATTTAGAGATTTCTGTAAATTTAGTCATTCTTAAGAAATTAGCTATAGTAGTTGTAGAAACATCCATAAAAGCAACTTTTCTATTTCTAGTTACTAATTTTTCCATATATATTTTCCTCCTTATATAAAAAAATAGAAGACTTTTAAAAGTCTTCTTCATAAGCTACCTGCATAGGTATTACATATATTGCTGTTGTTTCTGTTGTCTGTAATATTGTTCCTCTGCCTAAACATTTAATCCAAACAGCTCCATCTATCTTTGGTAAATTTTCATTTTTGTTTTGTTCATATATCCAATCAGTAAAATCATCACAAAATTTTGAGTTCTTTATATTTTCAAGGGCACTGAAATTGGCTTGTACCGAAAAATCAAATTGTATTTGTAATCTTCTACCTCCATCAGAAAAATTCTGTAGAACTGGATCTATTGGTGTTTCATCTATACTATAAGACAAAGGTTTATTTTTTATATAATCTACATTTACTTTGCCTTTATTTAGATATGGACAAGATTCTATAAATTCTTTTATTAATTCCATTTTTGATTTATCTGCCATTTTTATCCTCCTGATTTTATATAGTTCTCTACGTCTTTAATTAAATCATTCTTTCTACGTTGCATCATAAGCTTATCCCATTTAGGACCTGTACCAGAAGTATGATATTTTAAATCTTTACCAACATAATGTTTCTTTTCTCCTTTTTTTGCCCAAGAAGAACCATTTTCAGCAAGCATTAACAAGCCTGTATACTGATAATGTGCATATGGGCTAATATATTTTATCTCATTTGCTTTAGGATAAGCTTTTAATTTTGCTAATTGTCCTCCTGAACCTCCTGGAATAAATGGCATCATTAAAGCATCTGCTCTAGTTGTAGCATATCTTATTACTCTACCACTCTCATCAAGCCCATGGTCTTTCAATATTTGACTTGTTTTATTTATTTTCACTTTTACTTTAAAGCCACTACTAGCCATTATTCACTTACTCCTATTTTATAATGTTGCAAATTTCCCTTTCGATTATTATCAACACTAACTACTTTAAAGACTTGATATTTTTGTTGCAGTGCAGATAAATTGAACTCATCATCTATAATTCCTTCGACAACAAAATCATCTGTAGAAATATTAAGCTTTTCTGTAGTAGGTATTGTAATAGATCCTGTACTTCCTTCTTGAAGTCCTTTATCAACTAAGTTAGTCTTTTTATTATGTCTAAAATATACTTTATCATAATGTTGTATTGTAAAGTTTTCATCATCTTCTGTATGATAAACTGTTATTTGATGTATAAAAAATCTATCATTCATTTAACGCACCCCACAGTACAAAAGTGGATTGCCATCTGTTCCAATAACGTTCCAAAGATATTGATTTAATAATTTTTGCTTTTTATTTTCATAATCTGTTTTGACTTCTTCTGGTGTAGAATAGCTTTCACTCCAACCTTCTATATTCTGCGATTTAAGATTTCCTATTTCAGATAATTTTATATTTTCTTCAGTTATTAAATTAATAATTAAGCAAGTAACATATTGCACTTGCTCTGGAATATCGTCTTTATCAACTCTTCCAAAAGTTTTGTGATTAATATAATTACTTGCTTCTATACTTAAATTATTAAAATCATCTGGTATGTCTTTTGCTTGTAGAATATTTCTATATTCATTTTCAGTAACATATTGTAACATACCTATCCTCCTATTCTGCAAATGTTGCATTTGCAAAATTTAATTTAACAACACTTGTTCCATCTACTAAAACTTCCCAAGTATCTGTTTTTTCTGTTCTAAAAATAATATCTTTATCGAATGGTATATCTTTCTTTGTTTCTGTTTCATTTTTCTTAAATGTCATTTTAGAACCTGTTACAGTTAGAGAAAATGGAAAATAATGTCCACTTTGTTCTTCTTCTACTGAGCTAAAATCTGTAAATCCTTCTACTTTTTTCAAAGTGGCTTTTACATTTCCATTCTTATCTACTGTTGCACCAGGTCCTATCATGTCAGATATTTTTTTATTTAGCCAAGTTTCGTTTTGTTCTGGCACTTTTAGATTTGTTGCTAAACTGATTTTTTTTTTAAGTTAATAACAACATTTTCTGTTTTCGCACTATCTTCAACTTCGACAGCACCAATAACGTCTCTTTTCATATCTTCCGCTGTAACTCTATATAATCCTGTTGAATTTTTATTTGCTTTGAATACAGCATTTCCAGAAGTATTTGTTTTCTTAATTTGTCCATTAAATTGTACTTTTGCTCCTTCTATATTTGCTGCTTCACCATCTTTAACATTAATTGTTACATCTACTCTACCTTCAGAATATGAACCAGGTAATATAACAGCAAATGGAAATCTTACTGATTCATCTGGTTGTAATGAATTTATTGGGTTTGGTATTTCCCAACCAATTCTCATTGTTACTCTTAAAGCAACCATATCATCTTGTGCTAAGTTATATAAAATGTCTCCTGTTGCTGGATCTTGAATTACAGCTTGATCTAATACTTTAAAAGTAATGTCTTGTCTAATTGCATAAACTGCTTGTGAGAAATCTCCTACAATCATTTGTGCTAACGATTTATCCCAAGCTCCATTATCAACATATGCTTTATTTAATTCATCGATTTCTGTTCCTTTAATTGGTTGTCCGTTGTTATCTAACATTGTTCTAAATGCTGATTTTACATTCATACCACCAACTATACTATTTGGATTATATCCACTTTCTTCTACGTATGACATAGCTTTATCTATAGAAAGATATAATGTATCTAAAGGTGTTACAGATGCTCCTGCATTTAATGTAGATGTTAATATATCAGCTCTAAATCCTGTTGGCTTATCTACCCCTGTAAATACAGCTTGATCAAATTTTTTTCCCATAGCCTCTTCTACTCTTGGTCTTACTTCTCCCCAAATATCATAATCGGCATCATCTAATACATTCTCTGGAATAGGTACTATAACAGCCATTTCTTCAGCCGTAATATACTTTTTATCCCAAGCCATCTTTGTTAATTGTTTTCTAGCATTATCGCTTCCTTGCCAATACACTAGTGGTAGTGCATCTAAGACTCTCATTTTTACTTTATTAGAAGTCATATTAGGTAGTCTTCTAAACATTTGCATTGCTCTTGATTGTTTTATAGCTCCTTGTATAATTTCTTGAGCTACTTGTTCATCAATCAATGTTTCTGCATTACTTCTTGATATCATTTGTCCCATGATAAAATTCCTCCTTTAATATAAAAAAATAAAAAGATTAGTATATTAACTAATCTCTTGCAGAACGTATTAAATCGTTCATAATTTTATTTGTTTCATTTTCGTTATTTAATTCTCTTCCATCTAGTTTTAAACTAGACCCCACTTTTCTTTTAATTACTGCAGTTTCTGAATTAAATTGTGGATTTTTTGCTTTATAAGCTTTTAATGCAGTATCAAAATCAAGTGTATCACTTACTTGACCTAATACTTCACTTGCAACAAATTTAGCAAATTCGGGTTTTATTCCTGCTTTAACTACTTTTGTTGTTGCATCTAACATAGAATATTTAGAGTTAAGCTCTTCATATTTAGATTTATAGTCATCTCTTTCGGATGTGATGTTCTTAAGTTTTGCATTAATTCCATCATCTCCCTGAATAGATGCTTCTAAATCCTCGTACTTTTTCTTGTAATCTAAATTTTTAGCTTTTTTTAAGTCATCATCATATTTACTTTTAGCAATATATCCTCCTGCAGAAAGATTAGCTAATTTCATTCCTTTTTCTTCAATAGCTTTCGAAAAATCATCATATGATAATGAATTTTCACCAAATAAATTTTTTAATTCTTCATCCATATTTTATTCCTTTCTACGCTGATTTTTTTAAATGATAGTTCACTCTATCGACTGCGTGCTTGCATTTATATCTCGACAAGCTAGAGTTATTTTTGGTTTCTTTAAAGCTCTAACCATAAAAAGAATTGGCGCAAACTAATGGATTCGAACCACTACAAACAGTTTTGGAGACTGTTGTGCTACCGTTACACTAAATTTGCATAAAAATAAGAGCTATTTCTAGCTCTTTATTAAAAACATATTTTTTACCGTTAAATTTCTTTTTCAAATTCTAGTATTTTGTCTTGTATACTTTCATATTCTATTGCTTTTTCTGTCATATCTCCACTCTCATTTAAATTCTCTTGTATTACGCTATCTAATCTTTCTATAATATCTCCTGTTTCGTCTATTGTATAATTACCATCTTTTATTTTTATTCCTACCTTATTTAATAGCTCTATTTCTTTTTGTTTTAATCTATTCTTCAATTCCATATTTTTTCTTTTCCCTTCTACTTGTCTGTCTTACTGTTGCAAGTTTTCCTGTTTCTGGATTAACTGCTATTGTTATATTTTTTCCATGCACATAAAAACTCTTTCTACCTTTTGAATCTTCTTTAATTGTACCATATCCTATTGGATTTTTCAATGTGTCTTGTACATCTTCAAATGTTACATTTCTAGCATAAGTCCTTGATATTATATGTTCTCCAATTTCTGTTATTTTTACTCCATTTACTTTACTTCCTATAATATCACTATTATTATACTTGTTAGCTATTTTAGTTACATTAGCTATTTGTGTACTAATATTTTTATCCTGATTTCCCATGTATAATCTACTATTATCTTTAACTAATGATGTTTGTTTTATAAAATCATCTAACTCATTTTGATGTGTTTTATAAATTAATGAACGTTTTGCAAAATTAGTTTTTGTTTCTAAAATAAGTTTATTATCATTCATATTAGATTTCAGAATGCCTTGTAATCCTGCTAATTGTTTTTTATCATTTCTAATTTGTCTTTCCATTCTTCTTTGAATTTGCGTTGCTTCGTATTTGCTTATCTTTTTTCCATTATATTCTACTTTTTCATTTTTCCAAGCATTTAATTGTTTCTGTGAATATGTCCTAGCAGAGCCTTCTAAATATGGATGCCAATCATGTCTGCAATTTACTCCTTTAAAGCCTGTTACTTCTCCATAAGCAATATCTCGCAAATTTAAATATCCTTTTTTTCCACTTCTACTAACTATTTTTCCTTGCCATCTTGCATGTTCTGGTCTTGCTCCACTATGTGCTGTAATTTCCATTAAATCCCAACCTAGTTCATCTGCTCGTAACTCTTGTAATTTACCACAATTTTGATTAATAGCTGTAATTACATTCATTCTTACAGCACTCTCTACACTTCTTCTAGCTCCACTTGGATATTGTATAATTGCTCCTTGTTTACTTATATTCTTAATTTCATCTAAAATAGCTTGTGTATAGCTTTTAACTCCTGTACTAGTAAACATATATGCACTATTTATAGCATTATAAAATTGTGTTTGCGCTGTATTTGCTGTAGTCATACATAAATTTTGCAAATTACCTGATGTTCTTTGTATAGCTGCATTCATTATTTGTTTTATACTTTCGCTTTGAGCTAAAGGTTTAGGATCTAATCCTGCTTCTTTATATATTTCGTCATCATAACTTAATGATGTTTCAGAGGCTTCTGTAAATATTCTATTTACTTCTTCATAACTTGTATTGTTATATTCTGCTACTAGTTCTACTATGTCTTGATATAAAATTCCCATTTCTTGAGCAATTTTTATATCATTTAAAACTACTGTATTGGCATAGCCAAAGTTTGCTATTCTCATTGCTATTTCTTCTATTATGTCTAGTTCCAAATTTGCATATAATTGATTTGCTTGTTTTTCTATTTTTATAAAGTCCTGTTCAGTTAACATAGTACTTTTTTCCTTTTCTTTCTCTTGCTTTCCATTCAAAAGTAGGAACTACTATTTGTATTTTAGTTATCCAAGAAATAACACACAAAATCTTTGCTCTTATAGTTATATTTTTCTTAATAGCTTTTTTTATGTTAAATCTTCTATCCATTTTAAGCATTTATTCTTCCTCCCCATCATTATTGTTTGGAATAAATCCAAATGCTTCTTGATTACTCATTTTTTCTTGCTGTATTTTTTCTAATTCTTTTTTTACTTGTTGCTCATTTAAGTTTCTATAATTAATCATATAAGATTCTTTGCTTCTTAAGTTTTGAGATACTTCTTGCATTGCCCTTACTTTCTCTGCTCCTCTATCTTCTATTATGCTATCATCGAAATCTATTGTTACAACACTCGCATCTATATTGACATTTCCAAAAACAGTAGAAGCATAAGCAATTGCTTTTATAATAGTAATTAAACTATCTTCTAGCATTTGCTCATGCTTCTTTATTGTTCTGAACATATCTGAATTTTCTGATATAACTCCCGTGGCTGTTTGTATTGCTTGTCCATCAAATTTATATCTTTCTTGTCCAAATCCAACCTTACTTGATAATATGTTTAATTGATAATTTACTGTACTAATAAATTGATCTGCCCTTAAATTTGCATCATCATGTTCTATCATTGAATCTTTATTAAAACCTTTAGGCATACGATAAACAGAAATATCGTTAGGATCAAATACCATTTTGCCTTCTCCATCATCATAAGTCATCATTTCTTCTGCTATAAATGTTCTTCTTCTGCCTATTGTCACTTCATTATCTAATCCATCATATGCATTGTCTAAACACTTTAATGTATCTATTGCATTAGCATAAACAGACAAACCGAATGGCGTTTCACTATCTATATTATTACAAATATTTGGCTTAATAATAGAAAACCATGGAATATTACTCTGTGTATCAAATTCTTCTAAAAATCCTTCTTTTTCTTCGTTATTTGCTTCTACAAAAGAACTATATTTACCTTTAAACATATAGTTCTTTATTACATAATTTCCTTTATCATTTAAAACATGCATTGCTATATAAATATATGTTTGTCCTTTTTTATGTTTGGTTGTTACAAAAGCACATTCTATTATCTTTCCGTTTTCCCATGTTAGAGGTATTATTTTTTTACATTCTACAAATTCTAATTTTATTTTTGCATTTGTTACATCTAATATATTCTCTTCTTGTTCTATGTCCTGTACTGAAACTACTAATGCTCCTGTACCAATAGCAAATGATTTTTCTAAACCTTGATTTATAATTACTTCCGCATTGTTTTGTCTTAATATATCATTTAATGCCTTTGTATCTTCATCTTTTTGTAAATTTATAGACACTTTTTCATTGAAAAGTAAATCTGCCCAATCTTCTGCAACTTTTTTAGCCCCTTGCAAAGACTTTTTTTCCATTTTTACTTTTCTTTGACCATTATAAATATAGTAATTATGGAATCTTCGTACTTTGCCTCTATACCAACTTGACCAAATATCTATATATTTTTCCCAATTTAACTTTTCTGATATGTCATATCCTTCATTACTAAAAAATTGTTGTAAGTTCATCTTTTATCTCCTGCTATTAATTAAATTTTCATAAAAACTATTTATTGAATATTCAAATGCGTCCAAACTGTCTATGTCTGTTGTTCCATCGTCTAATCTTTCATCTGGTTTATTATCATTCCACAAAGCATCTTGAAAAGCTTTTGTTATTATCGTATTTTTTCTTAATATAAAGAATCTTCTTTGTGCCATTAATGTGCTACTTAAAAATATTCTGTCATTTATTAACCCTTTACTACAATCTACTACTTGCACTGGTAATCTCTCCTTTTGACATCTTCTGATTAATCCTAAAGTTATTACATTTCCTAATGCTCCATAATCACAAAAAGCGTACTGACATTTATCATATTTGCCGTACACTCTTTTATAAAACTCTATAAACTTTTCATATATTTGCTCTGGATCATAAACTCCAGATAAATCCATTTCATCTAGAACGTAAACATTTCTAAAATTATATGTAATGCCACTTGCTACAAATTTTATTTTAGACTTTCCAGCACCATAGTCTACCCCTATTGTTACTATTGCTAGTTGCTCTTTTACATTATCTACTAGAAAGTCCTTTGTTTTATCAGCAAATAACATATATATTGTTCCTTCTGCTGCCTTCCAATCTCCTAATATATATCTATCAAAAAATACTGTTCCTCTATATTCTGTTTCTAACGCTTGTAAGACTTCTTTTGCTAAAAATGGATTGTCATATAAAGTATATTTTTGTTGATAAATATCCGCATCGCTATCTAAAAATTTCTTAAACCAATGTGAAGGTCCTTCTGGATTGCAAGTTCCGTCAAATTTACTGTATGGTTTGTCTAACCTAGATTTAAGCATTTGGAAAACGCCTTCATCCCAAGTCGCAACCTCATCTCCATAGCAATATTTAAAACTTGGTCCTCTTATTTTATTTATATGCTTTTTGTTGTCTGCTCCTAAACAGTAACATTTTTCTCCAAACAAATAAGCTGTATTATCAGCTTTTATTTCAGAAACTAATTCTGTTCCCCATATGTCTTGTAATGGCTCTATTACATTTCTTTGCAAAGTTCCTTTAGTATTTCCTAATATTACAGTTAGTCCTGGTTTTCCTATTCCATTTCTTATTCTTTTAGGTATTACATAATAATCTAAATATGTTTTTCCACTTCTTGTAGCTCCATATTTTATATTCCATCTTCTGTTGGCATTGTCTAAAAATTCTCTTTGCTTTTCTGAAAACATTAAACAACACCACCTAATCCTTTTAGTACTTTATCTAATTTGTCTAACGTTTCTTTGTTAGCTTCTTTATCATTTCCAATTATTTCGTTTAAATCCTTTAAAGCAGATGCAAGCATCTTTAATCCTTGTCTATCAATCATTCCTTTCATAGTCTCTATTTCTTCATTTTCAATAATTTCTTCCTCGCTAGGTTTGTTTGCTTTATAATCGTATTTTACTTTTTTTGTTTTCTTTTTGTTTTTCACTAGGTAAGTTTCTAATTGACTATTCGCTTTTATAATATTAAGTGCTAAATCATTTGCAATTGATTTTATATCTACTATTTGTTGTGCTTCTTTTTCTGCTTCTTTTTCTATTACTTTTTCTATTGTTTTTGATGTTTTTTTGATGTCTTTTTGATGCTTTTTGATGTTCCATTCTTTTGTTTGTGTGTTTGTAGTTTTATTTCTTGATATTCCTTTTTCTTTTAAAAAAGCATTTACTGATTTATAATTTCCTGAAATATATTCCTTTTCTAACTGCTTCCAGTCATATTTTGCCATCAACTCCCACCTGCTTTATTCACTGTTTCTATCATACTCTATACATTTACAATTAATACAATTAGCTTGCCCGTCTATTGTTACTACTACACTACATTCTTTATAGTTTTTATCTTTGTAATGTATACAATTAGGACATATTTCTTTTTCATACTTTTTAATTATTTCATTTGTATCCATAATTGTTCTCCTTACACAATAGAATGCATTGTTTTATGATTCTTTAAGAAATCTTTTGCACTCCAATACGTTAATCCTTTTTGTTTAGCTGTCTTTATATAATTTAATGCACTTTCTTTAGTCCATTTTGTTGCCATATTAATCTCTCCTTATATACGCAAAAAGAGTAGATATTTAAAAACATCTACTCTCAATAAATTATAGGGTCAAACAGTATTAGATATTTATTATCTAACTTATTTGCTATTATATATATATCAAACTTTTTTGGTGTCATAAAAGGGTAAAAAGGTGTCTTTTTTTAAAGTTCTGCATATTTTTTTATAGATTTTTTAATTAATTTTTTTGTATACCTGTAATCTCTATCTAATTCTACAGAAACTTCTTCAACCTTCATTCCTTTTACAAATCTTAATTCTAAAATATTTCTATAAGGTTGCTCTACTTTATTTATCTTTTTTGTTATTCTTATTAAATTCTCTTCTTCATCTTCCATTATCTTTATATGATCTCTTATTAAATCTAATAATATTGCTATGTTTTTACTCATTTTGTCATGGTCTGGTGTACCTTTTGGCATATCCGATAAAATAGAAGTAATCTTTGTAAGTTTTGTTTTCTGTTCTTCTATTTGCTCTAATTTTCTTTCTTCAAGTTTCTTACTATGTAAATAAGAATATAATTCTTTCTTGGCATCTTGTTCTATCATTTGTACCTCCTCTACTTATAGCAATTTTTTAACTTGTTAAAACTTTCTTCTGTTTTAATCCTAATTCTTGTTACTTCTGCTTTGCTAGATTTATCCTCTAGCCTCTTCTTTAATACATTATCTAATATTCCTAAGTCTGCTCTTATCTTTTGTATTAGTTCTTTTTCTTCTTCTGTTAACATTCGTTATTCTCCAATCTATAACAATTTCTTTCGTATTGCTCATGTGTTAGTATTGTTTTTATATTTACCACTTCTAAAGACATTCCGTTTATTATATGATTTCCTACTAGCAATTTTTCTTTTCCACTTGCTACTTTACCTCTATATACAATAAGACTTTTATTTACTATATCTCCCTCTTCTATTAGGTCTTTTATGTTAAAGCTATGGTTTACTATTTCATTATCTTTTCCTAAATATGCCCTACCTTTGCCATATTTAAATATTTTTCCTTTTTTAGTTCTAATATATTCTCCCACTTTTATTTCGTCCACTGCTATTCCTCCTTAAAAGAATTTAATATTTTATCTCTAGTTTTTAAATCCTCTTTCACTATTTCTAAAGACTTTATTAATACATCTACACTTTCTACATTTGTGAAATTAAATATTACAGGATATTCTGTTAATTCTTTTGGTTTATCTCCATTATGCATACTTATTTTTCTTGGTTGTTGTTCTCTAAATGCTAATACTCCTAATGGCTCTTCTATATTCATTATTCCTGTAACAATATTTATATCTCCATTTTCAAATCTTATTATAGTTTGGTTATTCTCTGTTTTTATCATATCTTCTCTACTCCTTTTCCACTTTCCTTTCAAAATATTGTTTTGTACAAATCAACATTTTTTCATGTGTACAATCTTCTTCTATATCCGTTTCACAATCACATTTTATTGCACATACTGTATCATCTACTATTGCACTACTTACTATATGTTCTGCCATTAAATCTATTGTCTTATTTTGCTTTGTTACGATATCATCTTTCCTGTCTCTTTCTTCTGTTCTTTCTTTTAATGCACATTGTAAGGCATTTATTGTTCCATTCTTGCTATTTATTTGTATATCTTTTTCTTTTAGCATATTTAAAATCGTTTCTATTGCTGTAGTACTACAAATGCAATTATCATATTTTATTTGTCCTGCTTTATTTTTTCTTATATTAATTAGTTTTTCCAAACTATTTATAGTCTCTTCTTCCTCTTTAGTCATTTACTCACCTTCTTCTCTACTTATTTGCGTTGTAATACTGTTACTTTATTTAAACAGTTTGGACAAATTATATATTCTTCGTATTCTTTCATATTGACTTTAGTGCTTACTTCATCACTTGGAAATTCTAATATAGCATGACAGTTATCACACTCTCTTATCATGTAGACATTACTTGTCCTTCCCTTATTGCTTCTTCTAAAACCTATTGTTCTGCAATCTTTTAGTTCTCTTTGCATTTAATCTTTTTTCCTTCCTCTTCTATAAAATTTAATTTAACATCATTAAGCTTAATTAAGTTCTTTGTTTCCTGCTTTAATCTGTTATACTTTTATTTAAAATCTTTGCGGATTAGCTTTTTTATAAATTTTAAAATTATCAAATAACCAATCTTCTAATTTTTCAAATGCGTCATTATGTTCTTTTTGATTGTTTACTAATATTTTTTTATATTCACAAATTAAATTCCAATCTTTATCTATGAAACCATGTTGCCATACTTCGTTTTCCCATGCACTTTTTCTAAACGTCCTAGATCCCCAATCAACTTCTCTATTTTTTATTCTATAATCTGATAATTCTCCATTTACTAGAAAAGCTGTTGCATACACATAATGAGGATATTTATTAAAATCACTATACTCTAATTTGTTATCTTCTGTCATTGCTTGTACTCCTTAATATTTAATTTATACTTAACTAATGGTTTTACAAATTCATGTATAAATTCATCTAGAGTAACCTTTTTCAATCCATAATGTTCTGCTAAACTTTCACTCATATACCCTTCAATTTCTCCATTTTCAGTAAATCTACGCAAACTCATATTAGAATCTACTGGTCTTTGACACCAATTATATTTTCTTAACTCATCTGCTTGTTCATCATCTCTAAAGAATGTATATGTTTTTTCTTCTTGCGTTTTATAAGACAATATAGCTGTTTCTATAAAAAATTCATTATCATATATTTCTTTACTTATTTCCCTCAATAATTCTATTGGTTTTTCTATCTCTTTTTTATTCATTTACTCCTCCTCCACTTTTTCTACATATCCTGCTGTTATTAAATCGTATATTTTATCGTGTATTTTTGAATTATCAACATTTATATCAAGATAAGTTAATATATCTCTAGTTTCTATATCTATTGATATAGAAATTTCACTATTAGAATTTGGTCTAGTAAAACCATAATAAAAATAATTATATTCATTTTCTTCAAACCCAAACTTTTCTAGTTCTTTTAAATCTATCTCTTTCTTTATTCTTAACATTTAATCACCTAGCTTTCTTCCCATACAGGAAATCTATCAATTATTTTTTCTAAATTCATAATCGGTTTTTCTTTTAACCATTTTCTAAACTCTTTTTCGCAACTCTTACATAAGTCAAAATCATGTTTGTAATTGCCTTCTCTTTGTCCTTTACTGTAATAATGCATTATTCCTATAAATCCTTTTTGTCCTATAAATGGTATTTCATTGCCACATTTATCACAAATATATTTTGAGTTCCATCTTCCTTTTCCTATATTCATTTTTTATCCTTTCTGTAATCTAGTAAATTACAATATTATTTATCCTCCAATAATTTTTCTATTAATTCTATGTCTTTTCCATGTGCTTGTTTTCTACCAAAATTCAAACTGTCACTATCTGCAATAATAATTTTTGATTCAATTTGTTCTTCAGCAATATCTAGTATTTCTTTTATCTTTTTTATAACTTCTTTTACTTTTTGTTTTGGTATTGAATTTTCTTTAAGATATTCAATATATTTTTTTAAATGTTTAACTTCTTTTTTATGTAATATATCTGTAATTCTTCTATTTTGAACTTCTACACATGATTTCATTTGTGTAGATATATTTTCATCACTTGTTAAATAACTTAATAATTCTAATAATTTTTCAGAATCGACTTCTATTTTTTTATTGTTATATAAATCATTTATTAATTGATTTACAAATACTTGTAATCTTTGTTCTTTTTCACTTGGTACTAAATTTTGTAATTCATTTAACATATTTATTTCCTCCATGAATCAATAATTTTATTTTTATTTTCTTTGTAATATCTTTTTCTAGTTTTATACATTTTTTCAAAATATAAAGTTCCATCTACTAAATCATATACTATAGGATTTTTTTTATCTTCAAACTTTCTCTCTACTCTACCAACTGCTTGAATTATAGTTGCTTTATCTCTATGTGGTGTCGCTAAAACTAAAGTATCTAATCTTGGTATATCTAATCCTTCTTTAGCAAGACCATATGTTGCATATAATATATGTACCTCTCCTGTTCTAATCTTTGAAATACATTCTTCTCTGTATTTCTTCATTTTTATACTTGTCATTTTTCCATCTATAATTAATCCTGGAACTTTATTATTTAGAAATTTAAGTTGATTTAATCTGTCTGATAAAACTAAACAGTAGTTATTTTTTCTTTTCTTTAAGATATCTACTATCATTTTATTTCTTTCATTATCTTCTGCTAAATCTGTTGTCAATTTAGCATATTGTAATGTTCCATCTGTATTTAAGCATTCATCTGAAATAATATAATTTGTTTTGACTTTAACTATTGTTGCAGGAACTAATCTTTTTTCTATTGTTTCTTTAGGAATTTCTATGATTATATTTCCTAGTAAACCAAACATAGCTTTTTCTGTTCCTTTTATATTTCGATATGGTGTCGCTGTTAGTCCGTATTTATATCTAGCTACCAATTTATTTATTACTTTATAAAACATACCTGCACTTGCTGGCGTTCCGCATACTCTATGACATTCATCTACAATTATGCAATCCCATTTATCAGCATATTCCGTTAGATCAATTTTTGATAATGTCTGTACTGTAGCAAATGTAATATGGGTTCCTATTTCTATTTTGCCATTTGCAATTTTGCCCAGTCCTATTCCTTCGAAATTACTTTTTGCTCTATTATAGCTTTGATTTAATAAATCTATAGTATGTGTTATCCAAAGTGTTTTATAACTTAACCTCGCAATAATCTCTAATGCTGTTTGTGTTTTTCCAGAACCTGCTGGCATAACTAATATTCCATTTTTTAATTTTATTGCTGCATTACACGCCTCTTCTTGATAATCAAATAATTTAATATTAGATTTGTATTTTATTTTTTCTCCTAAAACAATGTTATTTTTAAATAATTGTCCAGGATATAATTTAAACAAATCACTTAAGCATCCAAATGGCAAAATTAAATCATTACCATCTAATTCATAATAAACTAAATTTCGTGGTGTATTATAATTTGAATAACCTAAATACTGATTCTTGATATAATTTGGATTTGCAATTACCATTTTTCTTTCTGCATAATCTAATATTTTTTTATCTGGATTTTTTACACGAATATTATTTGCTACAATAAATTCCATATTCGCTCCTTTCGTATATCAAAACTTTTATCTTTAAAGTTAATATCATTTAAATTTTTATAATAAATTTTATTTTCATATTTTATTGCTAAAATAAAATCTTTATTTCCACACTCTTTATATCTTTTAAAAGCATTTCTTTGATTTTCTTCTATTCTTTCAATAGGAAATAAATATGTAGAAGATGTTTTAGCATCAATCAATATTGGCCTATTATTTTTTATTGCTATAATATCGCATGGTTGACTTCCTATATGTGCTTTTGGTGTCAATAAAGTAACCCAATAACCCTTTTTAGATAGTTTTTCTGCTAATTCATTTTCAAATTTATTTCCTATATTTTTATTGTTCAATTTTAAATCCTCCTAAAATTTCATCTTTAGATACCTCTTCTTTTCTCATAATTTCTTTTAAAAAGAATGATGCAACTTCTTGCATTTTATTTATATCTTCTACATAATCATCAGCTTTATCTGGATGTTCTGTTATGTAATTTATGCCATTTTGGTATCTTTGTAATAGATGATTATACATTTCCTTATATTTTTTAATATTCATTATCTCACTCCTCTGGCATTTCATAATACGTATTGCTTGGAATTACTGAATATCCAAACACTGCTTGAGCATCCTTACTTTTTTTTCTATCAACATAAGCTTCAACTATTTCTTTCAATACTTCTTTTGCTCTTTCCTTTGTTTTATATATTGCTAAGGTTATTTCAGAATTATTATTTGTTCTTGCAAATATAAGTGGTTCATCATCACTTATAGCAATATAATTTGTATTATTAAAATTCATAATTACTGTTTTATTTTGATTTACTATTATCATTTTCTTACCCACTTTTTTATAATTTTTCTCATTATTGTCCACTTTTTTTAAAAAAGTGGAACGCTTGTATTCTTACTCTTTCAATTAATTCTATTTTTTATTCCCACTTTCCCACTAATTTTTAACACAATATAAATTTATATATAATAAAAATAAGGTTAATATTTTTTTTATTCTATACGTATATATATATTATTATTAGTGGGAAAGTGTATATTATTATTATTAAATGCTTATGGCTGTAAGTTTTTTCAGCTTCCCACTCTTAATTTTGAAGTGGGAATGCGTGGGAAAAATGGAAATTATCTTATATTTATTTGAATCATATTTCTATATCCTTCTGGCATTAATTCTTTAACTGTATATCTAATTTTAGTAATTCCTTTTTGCTGTTCAGAACATGTTTCTATGTACCCTCTATCTGCTAATTTTTTCTTAATGCTGTTCCAGTTTGTTGATGTTTCTACAAATATTCTTCTTACTATTTCTGGATAGATATAATAACCTATTATTTTTCTATTACTACTATATTCACTTGTTTGTTCTATTTTTCCCCATATTTCTCCATTAGGTGTAATCCATTCGTTTGAAGTATCAGCTCTTTTATAAAACTTGTTTTTGTTTATGTTTAATTGATCTAGTAAATAATTGTAATATCTATCTGCTTCATCTGTATCTTCTCTTATATATCTCCTAATATCATCTAAACTTAATGGTTCATCATTAAATATTAATTTGCTACAGTAATAATCAGCTGTCATAATACAAGCAAAAGCATTTACTTGTTTTTTATATTCTGTTAATTCAGAAATATCTTTTACAAATTTACTATTTACTTTTTCTAATTTTTCTCTATCTTCAATTATCTTTATAAATTCTTTCCCTGCAAATCCATAATTATCTTGAATAAATTTAACAGTTGCATTTCCATCTTCTATTATTGGAGAATCGTCATTTATTTCTATTACTCTGTTTTTTACTCCCTCTTTAGATGTATCACTTGTAATAGGCTCTTCTCCATTTAAAATTATTATTGTTTGCCAACTTGTTTGCTCTCTAATTCCTGTATCTACTGTTCCTCTTTCTTTTCCTTTTCCTTCTGTTAATACATAAATTAGTTCATCAAAACTTTTATATCTTGCTTTAGCTATTTGTAACTCATCCAAAAATATTGGCATATTTCTATAAAAATTACATAATCTTTCGTTTGCTATTGCTGTATTTGATAAATTACTAATCATATTATTATCTGGCCTACCCCAAATACTTGCACATACCATCTCTGCTACTGTTTTTCCATTTCCACTTTTACCCCATAGATGAACTATAAAAGTATTTAATTTAAATATTCTTACTAAAACACCTGCAAAGCTAGCTGCAATCATAAATCTTAATGTTTTACTATTTTTTCTTAAATTCCTTATATAATCTTTCCAATCTTCATAATCTCCATTTTCAGTTATAGAATCTATTTTTTGTCTAAATTCTTTATCTACATCTAAAACATATTTTTTTGTGTATGGAATAAATTCTTTATCAATCCATCCTAAATGATTTGTAGATATAAGTGGTTTTATGTCATTCAACTCTAATACATCTGATAAATATGTAATTAATTCTTTAGCATTATTTTCGTTTACTTCTATTCCCAAATTAGCTAATTGTAAGATTTTTGATTTACTAGCTATTGTAGTTTTTTCAACTATAACTGTTTGCCATTTTTGATCTTTATAAAAAGCAAGCTTAATTTTTTCTAAATTAGTATCTAAATTAATTAAACGTTCAATAGGTATAATTGGATGACTACAAGCTTTAACTTTAATAGGAGTCATTGTCGTGTCATATTTGTGTTTAAATATTTCAATGTCATTTGCTTCCCATTCTCCTGTTTTCATAGAAGGATATGGACAATCTGTAAAATTACTTTTTTTACTATTCGTAGACTTTTGTTGAATTACCATTTCTGCTTGATATGCTTTTAATAAATTTGAAAAATTTCTTTTTATTTTTAACTGTTTTGCTCTATCTTCAAATTGATTTAAAACTTTTTGTTTTTGTATTGGATTTTCTATAGCAAATATATATTTTATTTTTTCTTCACTTAATATTTCTTCTTTATTTAAATTCTTAATATCATATATATATGCTGTATCTAGTAATTCATCTGCAATATCTTTCTGCAAGTTCGTCCACCTTCTTTCTAAAAGAACTATCTTTATATAGTTCAATTTTTTCTTCATCTGTTCCATAAATAAAAGCTTCTAAATAGTAATCTATAATACTTAATTTTTGATCTTGCTCTACAAAATTCATTTTATGTATACTATCACATAGAATTTGAAAGCTTCTATTTTCCCATTTTTTAAATTGCTGTTTTGCTATTTGTTTTTGTTTATATCTATTTATTTTTATTTCATCGTTTTTTCCTTTAAAATCTAGTCCTAATCCTAAATTATCATTTATATATTTAGCTGCTTGATAAGCATTTATATTTAATAACTCCTGTACTAATGTAATAGAATTACCTTTCTTTCCACAACCAAAACAACAAAATATATTTTTACTTGGAGAAATTGAGAAAGAAGCTGTTTTTTCCTTATGATCTGCAAATGGGCAAATTGCTTTATGACTTCTATTAAGTTTTATTCCTAAAATATTACATACATCTAGAATATTACTTCTTTCTCTAATCTCTTTAAAAATATCCATTACTTAACTCCTAGAAATAGGTTTTATTACTTCTTGCTTGTGGATATTGCCCATTTTGAAATCCATATCTAATATTATCTGCTCTTGAAAGCCATTCTAAATTTTCTACTCGATTGTCCAACCTATTTCCATTTTTATGATTTACTGTCATATTTGTATCTATTAAATTTTCCATAAATGTAGTTGCTATTAATCTATGTAAAAGTACTGTTTTGTGCTTTTTATCCTTCCATAATTCAATTCTTAAACTATTATCTTTTCCTTTTTTAGGTTTTAATATTTTTTCTTTATAAAATTTTTTCTTGTAAATATTACTTGTAAAATACAAACTTTTTATTCTTCCTAAATTACTAACTTGATAAATTCCTTCATAATTAGGTACATCTTTCCATATTTCTTTCATTATCAGCACCTACCTTATCAGAAAGGAAGTTCATCAGTACTACTATATCCAACATTATCAAATGGATCTTCTGTTTTTTCTAATTTCTTTTTTTCTGGAACGGTATAGTTTCCTTCTCTAATTATCTCTGTACTTCTAATTTGAGTAACCTTTGTAGTTGTACCAATTGAACCATCCATTTTTTCATATTCTTCTTCTCCAAAGATTGCTCCAACATTTAATCCCTTTATTTTATTTTCGTCATGATTACATTCTAGCCAACTAAAATTATCATTTGATTTTTCAAGTGATGTCATTAATCCTTTAAATCTGTTTAACCAATAATCTCCCTCTAGTACATATCTAACTACTGCATTGTTTGGAAATTTTGCGGGATTTTCTGGATTACTTGTTTTCTTTCTATTTTCGTATTGATTCATAAAGAATCCAGAAAATTCTCCATCTGCAATATCTAATGCTACACTTAACATTTTTTTACCATTTTTACTCTTTTCATTTTTTACGTTTAATATTTTACATATGTACCCTCCTGCAGGTAATTTAACTGTTTCTCCATCAAAAGCTTGAGCCTTTTTATATTCTTCATCATTAAAATCTATCATTTTATTATTCTCCTATTTCATAATATTTTCTTATAGTTGTATCAACTAGCTTTAAGTCATTATCCATGGAATCTTCTTCAAACATTCCAATCGGTGTTTTAGTTACATCTTTACCATCTGTATGTGTCTTGAAAACATATTTTCTATCTTCTATATCTGTTCTTAAAACAATTGTAAACATTCCTTCAACACATACTTTTTCATCTAATAATTTGCCTATTGTTTTAGGTTTTATATCTCCTGAATCATCTTTATCTTCATGCATAATAAAATAAACAATTTTATCTTGATCTACCTTATTCTTTATAAATTCAATTAGATTCCAAAATCTATCTGCTAAATCATTGTATAAATTAAATACAGAATTACCTCCTCCTGCTTTTGAATGATTCTTCATAAACTGGTTTGTTATTAAATATCCTGAATCATCTATTACAATAGCCTTCTTCTTTGTTTTATAAATACTTTCAGCAATTGTTTTATAGTCGTCTGTTTCTAATGTACTTTCAAATTTTTTTCTGAAAGGAAGTGGTTTTTTTATAACATTTACAAATGCTAATTCTTTTTCGTTAAAATTTCTTAAGCTTGTACTTTTTCCACTTCCTGATTTTCCTATTATTAATACTGGAATAGCCACTATTTTTCCCTCCTATTCTCTTCTATTAATTCATATAAATCTTTACCTTCTATAGCTATCATCATCTTAGTCAAATTGTTATTATTAGCTGTTTTTAATATGTAATTTTTATATTGAGTATATTTTGTTTTTATTTCTAATAATTCGTTATACTCTTCTTTAGAAAGTACAACATAGTTTTTTAAGTTTTCTTCCATTAACGAATCCTCAAACTTTCTCCTCTTGGTTCAAGATGAGCAAAAGGTAAATTTTCTCCATTCTCTAATGCTTGTCTTATTTTATCTGTATCATTTTCTGTAATTGTTTTTGTATATTCTTTTGGTACATCTCCATCTATTGTTAATGGTTGCTTACCACCGTTTTTAGCAATATTAAAACTGAATAACTTCGTAGTAAATTTTGTTTTACCTGTAAACTTCATGCAATTAAATAAATTACTTTTTAGCATTTTTATTCTGTTATCCAGTACTCTTGCACTTTCCATTAATCTTTTAGCTTCTATTTTTCTTGCATTACTTTGCATTTCTAATTCTTTTATAATCTTTGCATATCCATCTGCTTTATCTTCTATATCTCCTTCAATACTTTCCAATGTATCTAATATTGCTTGTTCATCTACATCTTCGTCATATAACATATTTAATAAATGATCATAATTACTTGTTAATTCGTATATATTACTCATTTTTATTTCCTTTCCAGCTTTTATAAGCTTCTTCAAAATCTTCAAAATAATTTCCTTGCCACCATGCATTTTCTTCTAAAATTGCACATATTACATATTGAGCACTACTATTGTCATTTATTTTGCATAAGAAAGATCTTTTTCCTTTTTCTCCAAATAAAATGTAATATGTATTTCCATTAGTATTAACAAATATCCTTTCTGGCATCTTTTTCACTCCTTGATTTATTTCTCTAATTATGTTAATATAATTAAAGAAGTTATTTCTTAATTTCTGTTTTGCTATGTATTCTGTTTTAGCGGATAGATACATAGCATTTTTAATTTTTCGTGAATTAAGTCTAATTTTTTTCTTGATTCTTCTTCATTATGTTTTGAATTACTAACAAATAGTAAAAATTTAGTTGTATCTTCCATTTCAAATAAACTTTTTGCTATATTTGCATCTAATTCAGCTTCATCATATTTGTATTTCTTTATTGCTTTTTCAGATACTTGCCTTAAATTCCTCATACTATTTTCTAGCTTTACTTTTCTTAATGTATTGTCTAAATATAACTTGTCTAACTTATCCATATATTTACTTCACCTCCTTCAAAAGTTTAATTGTTTGTCCATCTTGTAATTCGCTTGTTATCATTCCATTTATATCTTTAATTGTATAAATGTAATCTCTTATATCTCCATCTGTATGATCTGAAGCTATGCTCCATAATGTTTCTCCTCTTCCAACTGTGTAATCAATGTATTCTGTTTTTTCTTTAGATACAGAAATACAAAAGATTCCTAAAAGTATAAATATTAAAATTATTGTGCTTCTAATAAATTTAAATTTATTTTTTATTCTCATTACTTTTTCACCTCTTTCGTATTGTTGTTAGCCTATTATTTAATTCATCTAATGTAATTCCTACATAATCTGCAAATTTCTTTTCAATAAGTATGTATGTCCATTTATTATTTGGCTTTTGTATAGCTGTTCCAAATGGAAAACGATTTTGCTGTAAGCCATATCTTATTAATTGTGGGCTTTTATTCAATATCTTTGACATTTCATAAACATTCATTTTATACTCCTTCCTTAATTATTTAGTGTAGACTGCGAATCTAATATTTTCTTTAATTTTTGTTTCATTACTAACTCACCTCTTTTAAAAATTTATTGACAAAATATACCTGGCCTTTCCCATCAATTTTACAATTAAACTGTTTTAATATGTAATTTAATTCTAAAGGTCTGCCTTTAATGTCATATATTGCTTTTCCTCTTCTATAAATATTTAAAATATCTTGAATTGTCTCTCGTTCTTCTTTTCTTATTCTTAATACTGTCCCTATTAAAGTTTTTCCACAGCCATATTTCTTAGCAAGTTTTCTGTGACTAGTTTTTGAAGTACTATAAGCTTTTTCTATTTCATTTATCTGCTCTATCGTTAGTTTTGGATTCTTTCGTTTGATTTCTATATTTTTTAATGCTTGTTCCTTTAATTTTTCTATTGATTGTGTCTTTGTAATATAAAATGAATGTTTTGTGTTTTCGCTCGCCGTACACCACTCTAAATTTTCTACTCGATTGTCGTTTTTAATCCCATTTTTGTGATTTATATAATCTTTCCCTTTTACTTTTGGAATGAATGTTAATGCCACTAAACGATGAACCGACATCAATTTTCTTTTTCCATCATCTCTAGTTATTTGAATTTGCATATAACCATATCTATTTTTTCTTTGTTTCATAATTTTCATAATGCCTGTTTTGTTATAATTCTTACTATAAACATTCCCCTCTTTATCAACCATATAATTGCTAAAATCAGGAATAATTTTCATATTATTCATTTGTTTTCATCTCCTTTATGTTTATTATTGTTGAACTTTTAACCTAAAAAAATTTGTCACTGGTTCTTTTAATAACTTGCTTATCTTTAATGCTTGTCCTATTTTTGGCTCTACCTTTCCACTTTCTATATTATAATATGTGGCTGAGCTTTTTGCTCCTAAAAATCTAGACATATCCCTATGCGAAAAACCTCTTAATTCTCTAGCTTTTTTTAGTTCTTCTGTATTTGTAACAAGTATCTCTTTTATCATTTTATCACCTCCGGTTTTCTAACGTTGAACTTATTATAGTATACTACTATTGAACTGTCAATAACATTTTTGCAAAAAGTTTATTGTTGATAAACTTTTCTTAGAGCCTCTAAGAAAAGTTTTTTATAGTGTTTACTTATACTGAACATTGTGTTAAAATATATTCATATTAAGGAAGTGATAACTATGAATGAAGAAAAAAATATTTTAGCTGAACGAATATATAAAATGAGAAAAGAACTTAATTTGACTCAAGAAGAACTAGCTTCAAAATTAGGTTTAAAAGGAAAATCAAGCATTGCAAATTATGAAAGCGGAAAGATAACTCCAAGTGATGAAATAAAATCAAAAATGTGTGAAGTATTTGGATGCACTATGGATTATCTAATGGGAAATAGTAAATTTAAAAATATAGATGATACTATCTCAGATTATACAAAAAAACAATACAAACGAGATGTAACTAACGCCATAATACGTGCTACTGCTCTATTTCTAAAATCTAATGCTGATACATATTATATTGAAAAAATTAGAGAAATTCTTTTAAGTGATAGTAATAATGAAGATAAAGGAGATGCCCTTGCTGATTTATATAAAAATTTCCCAGAGAATAAATCTGCCTTTAAAAAGGCAATAATTGCAGTTCTTGATTATATAACGGAACTTGAATCAGATAGAAAATATTATAATTCAATAATGTCATTAAAAAACAAATTATCTAACAATAATAAAAAAGAAATAAATAAGTATTATATGTGTCCTGTTTATGGGCAAATATCAGCAGGACAGCCTAATTGGGCAGAAGAAAACATAGAAGGTAGATTGCCTATTGATACAGATTTAATGAATATTGCAAACCCAGAAGAATGCTTCTTCTTACGAGTTAATGGCGAAAGTATGAATAAGCTCGTAAAAAATGGTGGCTATGCATTAATTAGAAAACAAGATATGGTTGAAAATGGCGAAGTAGCAGTTATATTAGTCAATGGCTATGATGCCACTCTAAAAAAATTTAGCAAACAAGGTGATTTAGTTGTACTAGAGCCAATATCTACGGATCCAAGTTTTACAACTCAAGTGTATAGTAAGGACACACCTATAAGAATATTAGGAAAATATATTGGTAAATTTGAAATGAACTAAAATATTTTTATTTGACAAAACAAAAGTTTTAAATTAATATAAATAAAAAATAGGAAATGTGTTTAAATAGATTTCGCAGTCTACACATTTCCCACAACACAAAACCTTGAAAGATTTTGCAAGTTAATTATATATTAAATGCAATCTCTTTTCAAGTATTTTGTGATATTTGAAAGGAGATTTTTTTATGAATAAAAAATGGAATTATGGAACTAAAATATTTGTTAAAGATGGCAGAAAAAAGCCATGGCTCGCAAGGCTAAATCTTGGATATGATTCTAATGGCTACCCTATCACTCATATATTAGATTCTTTCGAGGATGAGCTAGATTGCATTTTATGTTTAAGACAATATAGTAACTCTCCTTATGATATTTATATTGATAAAACTAAATATAATAAAATTACTACATTTGTTGATTTACCTTCTAAAGTCTTAATAAAAGAAAATTATAAAGTTGAAGAAAATATATTAATTAATTATACTTTTAAAGAAGTCTATGAAGAATACTCAAAGTTATATTTTCCTACCAATGATGAAATATTATTAGAGAAAAAGACTCATACTAAAACGCAAGGTAAATTATCTGCAGATACAATGTATGTTCGTAAAGCTGCATTTAAAAAGTCCAAATCATTATATGATATACCTTATAAAAACTTAAGAACATTAGACTTTCAACAAGTAATAAATACGACAAAAGGTTCTACAAAAACACTAATAAGATTACGTTATTTATTTGAAGAATTAGATGAACTTGCTGAACAGAAAGATATTATTAATAAAGGATATGCACGATATGTAAAAATTGATAATATAGACTCTCCCCAAAAAGCAAGAATACCTTTTTCTGATACAGAAATTCATAAGATTTGGGCAGATATTCCAAATAATGATGAAGAAATATTAGTAAAAGATATACTTTTAATTTTGCTTTATACCGGATTAAGAATTGATGAGCTTTTAAATACACTTAACAAAAATGTATTTTTAGATTTAAATTATTTTATAACAGGATCTAAAACTGAAAGTGGAAAAAACAGAATTATACCTATACATCACTTAATTAAACCAATTATAAAAAAATATTTTAAAATAAATAATGAATTTATTATAAATTATAATAGTATTAAATTAGAATATCCAAAATATAGAATAATGTTTAATAAATATATGAATAAGTTAAATATGCAGCATACTAGCCATGATGCTAGACATTCTGTTGTTACAGAATTAGATAATAAAAATGCAAATTTGAAATGTAGGAATTTAATCCTTGGCCATAAATCTAAAAATATTGGAGATGAAGTTTACAATAAAAAAACTCTACAAGATTTAATTAATACAATCGAATTAATTAAATATGATAGAACTATAAAAAAGAATATAAAATTGGTAAATAATGTATTAATTTATGATGATTTTATAAAGAAAGCTTAATACGAATTAGTAACAAATTAGTAACAAAATAATTTATCAAATAGTAAAAGCCTTGATTTGCAAGGCTTTTCACGTTTTTATATCTGTCTGACTGGTCAGATTTTTTAATTTTCCATACAATAAAAGATTTAGTTTAAAAGAAATAAATTCGTTTTAATTTAAACTAAATCTTTTTATAATCTAATTTATTTAATATTTTTCTATATCCTCTATTTCCTGCAAAAAAGCATCAAAATACTTTTTTACACAGCTCGAAATTTCTATATATATTTTATCCTCTTCTGGAAATGTATGTATTGCAAAATGGCTTTCGGCTAAAAGCCACAATCCCGTGTAACCTTGTTTTGTAAAATAATGTTCAACTTTATCTATAACAGTAAATCCTGATTTTAATAGTTTCTTTTCCAAATTAGGTATTAATTTCTCTTCTTTTTGATATTTTATCCAAGTGTTATAATTATACATTACTGCTTTCATTTACTTTCCCCTCTACCAATTCTGTACTTCTTCATTGTAATATGTAATAAGTGTAGGTTTAAACATATCATTTTCTTCTATCGAATTTATATCTAACATTTCATCTTTTCCAAAGTTAAACATAGAGTCTATATTATCTTCATTTAAATATTGCGTTTCCACTTGCAATTTAGCTCGTTCGTTTTCTCCATTAAATGCCAAATTAAATCCCCATTCACCAAAAGTTGGTACTTGTAAGTGGTAAGGAATTACAGTTTCAAATTGGCTTTTTATAGTTTTATTTATACACCAAAATGACTTTTTAGCATAATAAGGACTTGTAGATTGGCATACCATCACTCCATCTTCGTTTAGGTTTGCTTTAATATAATTATAAAAAACATTTGTATATAATTTATTTAAGCTTTCATTGTTTGGATCTGGAAAGTCAATAATTATTACATCAAATTTATTTTTATTTTCTTGTACAAACATATACCCATCTTCATTTATAACTTGTACTTTTTCATTTTTTAAAGAATTGTTATTAAGTTTTGCTATTTGCTTATCTGTAGTACATAAATCTGTCATATCTTTATCTATATCTACTAGCACAATTTCTTTAACATCTTCATATTTTAAAAGTTCTCTTGCTGCTAAGCCATCTCCACCACCTAAAATTAAAACTCTATCATGTTTTTTTGCATATGCCATAGTGATATGTACTAAAGCCTCATGATATCTATATTCGTCAATAGAGCTAAACTGTAAATTACCATCTAAAAATAATCTTAAATCATCTTTATGCTTTGTCATTACTATTTTTTGATATGGCGTTTGCTGTGATAAAATCACGTCATCCCTATATAAACCCTTTTCAATTTTCTCTGTAAGCATACTTCCTGTAAATAAAAATGCTAACATAATTGTTAATATTATTATTGATATTATTTTAGTAATTTTATTATTTTCAATAAATTTATTGTATTTAAAAACTATAATTACTGCTGTTATAATATTAATTGAACCTACTAAAAACGCTGTTGTTATAAATCCTAACTTTGGAAATAATAGTATTGGAAATGCTATTGAACCAATTAATCCTCCAATATAATCAAAAGTAAAAATATTAGCAAGATTCTTTCTTACATTACTTTCATTATTTTCTATTATTCTAGTTAATATAGGAATTTCTAAACCTACAAATATTCCTATTAATATAATAAGTATATACATAATTAATATATATATTTGTGTATATATATTAACTAAAAACAAGATAAAACTAGAAAATCCTCCTAATATTCCAATACTCATTTCTATAAAAATGAATTTGTTAAATAAATTTTTACGCATATATTTAGATATATATGATCCTATTCCCATTGCACTCATATATAATCCTATTGTAATAGAAAATTGTAATATGCTATCACCTTGTAAATATGAGCTAATACTACTTATTAATAATTCATATATAATAGAACAAATAGAAATTAGTAATGTTGTAACTAATAGCAACCTAGCATCCATTTTTTTTGTTTCTTTTTCCATTTTATAAAACACCACTCATTATAATTGCAATAGCAATAAACATACCACTTAGCATAATTCCAACAGCTTTGTTATGGTTGTCTACTTCTTCTGTAAGTTTAAATTCCTTTCTATATTTTAATTCTATTAATTTATATCCTAATAAACAAAAGACTATTCCTATTACCACATAAATAAGTATTTCTAATAATTTAAACCATATTGTTGTTTCCATATTTTATTCCTTCCCCTCATTATATTCTTACATAATTACTGTTCTTACTATAATAGCTACAGCTATAAATATTCCTGCCATCATAAATCCTGTAGCAACATTCTTTTCTTTTAATTCTTTTTTAAAATCATATGGTACCGCTATGTCAAAAATACATATACTAGCTATCATTAAAACTATTCCTAACCCTCCATATAATATTGTTTGTAATATTTCATTTACCAAAGCTTCCATTTTTTTCTCCCTTCCTTTATTTTCCTGAGCTTGTTCCACCACCACTAGATGTTCTAGAATTTACACTTTGCTGTCTTGCTGAGTTTCTGTATGTACTATACATGTAACTGCTTCTATTACTGTTGTAAGTTGTATAATAATATGTATGATATCTGCGATGATATGTAGAACCTGTGTTTTTGTTTACGTATTCTTTATCTGAAACTTGAACATATACATTTCCATTTTCCAAATATATATATGCAAATTCGTTTTTCGTTTTTAATCCTATTCCATCTTCTTCTGTGTTCGGATCTGAATCTATCGTATCTGTTATTCCTTCTGGAACTCCACTTATAATATCTTTTACTGTTGTATCTATATCCCCATATGGTGATTTATATATTTTTGCTTTTTCTCTATTGGTATTATTAGTTACAGATGTTACATAGGTATATTTCTTCTGCTTATCTATGTATTTTTGTATAGATTTATTTACAAATAAGCCAGATATTAAAGATCCAAATAAGCATATAATTATGGGTAAAAATATTATTCCATTTATAAGCCAACTAATAATTTTGCTTCTTTTTTTATTAGTTTTTTCCTCTTCAATTTTTTTAATATCTATTTCGTTCGTAATTCTAACTTTAGAAGCATCTATATATTCGCCTCTACTTTTTTCTATTTCTCCGTCCCAATTGTTTATAGAAAGAATTTTAGTTTTATCTTCTGAAATATAGTCGATATATTCACAGCTTTCTCCAATATCTACATCTGCGTTTCCAAAATAATCTTTTACTGTCGCTGTTCCTTTTTCGTATAATTCATATTGTGTATTTTGACTATAAAAAGAAAGTTCGTTTGCGTTAATTTCTCCGTAATATTTATCATATATTGAATATTCTATTTTATTGTTTTCGTCTTTTTCAACACATAGCCATCTTACTGCTTCGGTTTCATCATGTCTTATTTCGTATTCTTGCCAAACCCATGTATCTTCTTTGTATTCTATCATATTAACAACTATGTATTTAACTCTATCAATATAAACAACTTGCCATTTTTTTAATTTACTCTCCATTTTTTCCCCTTTTACTTCTCTTAGTTAAATTTCTTAGTTTATTTTACAAATTATATATAATTATTTTTTACTATTTTACCTAACTATAGTATTAATATTTTATGTCTAATAACGTTATTTTCTTCCCTTTACTTACTTCTGTTGTTCTTCCCCATCTTTCAACAGATATCACTTTTTTATTATTTATTTTACTAACATATTCATAGTATTTAGCTTCTTCTTTTAAAGCTACATCTGTCATTCCATAATATGTTTCTACTTTTTCTGTACCACTTTCATACAATTCGTATTCTTCGCCTTCAAAATTTATTACCATTTTTGGCTCTATCTTTTCGTCTTTTAATAATTCATATAATACAGCATTCGAACCTAGCGAAATTTCTAGATAATATAATTTTCCATCTTCTAATTTTCTTATTTTATATTCAACCCAATATGAAGATTTTTCTACAAATTTTATCATATTTAAAATTTCATACTTAATATTATTTATTGATATTTGCTGGTTTTCTGTAAGTTCTAATAAATTCATTTTTTCTCCTAATAATAGTGTAATTTTATTTTCATTATAATATCATAAATAATTATTTTTTTCTATATAATATTTTATAAACTTTATTTTTCTACAATTCATAACTTTTATATACTGTGCAAAACTTTCCTAGCTTTTTTACATATTCTTTTAAAACAACAAAAAACAGCAGGCAAAATATCGCCTTGCTGTTTTTTTGATTGTTGCTCTTATGCAAAGAAATTTTTCTTCTTTGCTTCTCGCCTTTCATGTAGCTGTTTAAAAAATTCTTCTGCTACTGGAGTATTATTATGTTGCAATGAACGTTCTTCAATTTTTTTGAAAGTTTCGTCATCACAAATATTCTCTGTAATAGCCTTCTTTAAGATTACGTCTATTGCTGATTTGTCTAACTGGTATTCTAAAGCAAAGTCTTCTTTAGTTTTATCACATTCATTGGCAAATCTAGTTGCAATCTCTTTTATTGTTTCTTCGTTTACTTCGAGCACTTCCATTTCAACTCGCTTTCTTCTAAGGCTACTATAATGTTCCTTAGCAGTTTTTGCCTTTCGGTCTGGAGAATGTTGTTTCTGATTGTGTACAGCTCTATCCTCCATTCTCTTAACAGTAGCTTCATTTACTAGCCGGTTTATAACTGCATAATCTAGCAATTTACCAACTAAATTAGGTGTCATTTCAAACATTTCTGCTAGTTCTTTTTTTGTTATGTCATAGTTTTCTCTGTCTGCATACTGTTCTGCAACTTCTGCTGATAACTCATTTAAGTCCCGTAAAGACATTGATCTTTCCAAATCTTTAAAATATTTCCACATAAAAAGCCCTCCTATAGTTAATTCAACAATGGTTACACTATATATTTTAACATATCTTCCAATTTTAATCTACATAATGTTTGAATTTTTCTTTCTGCCTTTTTCAAAAATTATTTAATTCATATTATGAATTCTTCAATATTGTTAAATAATTTTCTGAAAATTTTATTAACCTCTCTATGTCTTCTCTTGACTCTAGTCCATTTATAATCATATTAGCAACAGAAAAAGCCATATCATATTCATCTTTGCTTATTTCTCTTTTATTATATGCTTCTTCCAATTCGTCTTCATCTAATATATGTATTCTACCGTCTGGCACTACAACTACATCTAAATATAAATCATCTTGATAAGGTACACCATCTTCTATTCCCAAGCTCCTTGATATATCAAAATACCATTCTATAATATTATCCTTATCATCAAATATCGCTGTTATACAATAGTTTTCTCCGTCTGGATATATTCGTAACCACATATAATCTTTTGCTAAAACACATCTACTCTCTACATCTACTTTCCATTCTTTTCTTACTTTATTTATTTTTAATAAAGATATATTACCTTTAAATTCATTATTATCTATTCTTAAATTTTTAAATGTGCTTTCCAATATATCATTGCTTTTATTTCTTCCATCTGCATAACTCTTTTTTAATGTTATCCAATATCTTTGGTATATTATACCATCATTTTCTACTTCATTTTCCATTACTCCACCATTTTTTATGATTGTTCTTGCTGAAGCAACATTGTAGTTCTTGCATGTCATAAGTACATTTCCTATTCCTTGTTCTTTCGCTTTTTCTAAAGCTAGTCCAATCATAGTCGTACTATAACCTTTATTTCTTTCTGAAGGTCTTATAGAGTCACCAATATGTCCTGTATAATTAAATAAATGATCATTTAATTTGTATCTAATTTGAACTATACCAATTAATCTTTTGTCACTTTTTCTAAAAGCTAAATATACTGCAGATGGGACTCTATTTCTTTTCATACTAGTTTCTTCTGTTAAATCTTCTCTAACATTTTTTAGCCACTCTTCAAAAGAAATATCCTTTTCTAGTCCTGCTCCACCATGAATTATAGGTTCATTATTCTTTTTAAATTCTTCTTTAAAATCTATTATTTCTTCTTTATATTCTTCTGTTGGAAATATTAATTCTAATTCTTCTTTCATTTATATTTATTCAGCTCCTTCTTTTTCTTTTGTTTCAATTATTTCTTCCAAAAATTTTGCTGCATCTCGCACACAATCGTTACATTCTCTTAAAACTTTACCTGTGCCTATACCTTTAAGTTTTTTACAAATAACCGTAGAATTTTGTTCTTTAAATTTTTGCATTATTTTTCTTATATCTTTAGTTGTTTGTATCTTGTTCTTATTCATCATTCCCAAAACTATCCCTGCACCAGATATTGCACCACAAGTACCTTCTAACGTTCCCATTCCACCTCCAAATGATTGGCATATATTAAACATTTCTTCTTCACTACAACCTGCATAATCACAATATGTACAAGCAACTGCTTGTGCACAATTATAGCCATTTTTCTTTTTTATAACTGCTTCTTCTATTCTTGATTTCATATTTTCCTCCATATAATATTCTTGTTTTATTTTTTTCGCTTAATATATAATTAGCTTTCACATTTTTAGTTTTCGCTAAACGATGAGGCTTTTTTAGGAGTCTTTCCTTTTATTACATTATGATAATAATCATATGTTAAGACTTTATTATCATTTAATACTTTTGCTTCTTTTGCTTCTAAAATAAATACTGTATGTGTACCACAATCTATTTCGTGTATTATTTCTGCTTCTATATAAGATGTTACATTTTGCGTAATTATTGGAATGCCATTAGAACCTATTATATGTTCAGTATCTTGTAATTTATTAAAATCTTTACTGCTTCTAAAACCAAATTTTCCAATTAATAACATATCTGCATCTTGTGATAAAACAGATATATTTACCTTTTTTGACTTACTCATTGTTGTATTTGTATCATTATCTTTATTTACTGTTACTAACAATTTTGGATTTTCTTCTGCTGTTGCTTGTACAACTGTGTTTACAACGCAACCTGCAAAGTGTTCTTCTTGTTTTGTAGTTATTATATATAACCCATAAGATAATTTAAAAAATGCTTCTTTTTCCATATTATTTATTCTCCTTTATCTCCATCCTTACATATTCTGTGCAATCTAATTTTTTATTTAAAATATCTATATTTTTATTGTCTTTTATAATATTTTCTTTATCCAATTTTGTTAAATGTTTCATATGATATTCTAATTTTGAAGCTAGCTTTCTATCTGCACTAGTCCAAACTGCCTCCAATTTTTTTGCTTTATGCCTTTTGGTATATTTTGCACATTTTTCATCTTGTGTAAAATGTTCTTTCATACGCCTTTCTAAATCTGTAGTTATTCCTGTATATATAGAATTATCTATGCACCTTATCATATATGTATAATACATTTTAAAAACCTATCTTTCTTCTTTCATTTTTTACTGTTAATTCTTCTTCATTTATATCTTCTACTGTTATTGTCATTAAATTCTTATAATCTTCTATATTTTCTGCATTTCTTGAATGTGCTATAAGAATATCTTGGTACATTTGATTTATATATCTTGCATTTCCAAAGTCTTCTACTGTTTTAGACATTTCTATTATATTTTTAACTTTTTCTAATGCTTCATTTGTAATATTCAAATTATTTTTTTCTACTAGTTGCTTAAATATATCTAGTAATTCTTGTGTTGTATAATCATCAAATTTTATTGTATATCCTATTCTAGATTTTAAACCTGGATTGAATTTTATAAAGTTTTCCATTTGTTTTTCATATCCTGCAAAGATAACTATTAAATTATCTTTTTGATCTTCTAAAACTCTTAAAATTGTAGTCATACAGTCGCTTGCAAACGATGCATTAGCTCCTGCTTCTACAATCGAGTATGCTTCGTCTATAAATAAAACTCCTCCAAAAGCAGATTTTAGCACATTATACGTTTTTCCTGCTGTTTGTCCAACATATTCTGCAATCAAGTCTTTTGCAGAAACTTCTACCAGCTTATTCTTCTTAGTATAACCTAAATTATATAATATATCACTTAAAAGTCTTGCAACAGTTGTTTTTCCTGTTCCAGGATTTCCTGTAAATACCATATGTAAATTAAAATTAGATATATTTATGTTAGCTTTTTTATTAAATTTTAACAAACTAACTAAATTACTAATTTGTTCTTTTATCTTTCCTAATCCTATCATTTCATTTAGTTCTGATAGTATTTGTGGCAGATCTCGTGTATTATAAAGACTTGGTATATCCTCTAGTTTTAAAATATTGTTTTCATTTACATTAAATATGCTATTTTCATTTAAAATAATTTTGTTAAATAACACTTTTGCATATTCTGTGTTCTTTAATTCGCTACTTCCATAACTTAATTTTATATAATTATATAATTTAGTTTTTATTTCGTCTGTTAATTTTTCTGTTAAACTTAATTTTTGAATTACAATATTATAAACTTCATCTATGCTTAATTCATCTATATTTAATTCAATATTAAATAAATTTTCTTCATTATTAATCCCTACAAATCTTTCCAAATATCATTAGGCTAAAAAATAGCAAAATCCTGTCGCCCTGTCTAGTGGTTATTTTGTCTATTTCTTTTCAATAAAGTTTCCTTCTGATAGAGATAAATTTTTTCATTCGAGATAAATATGCAAGATTTGATGTAGATCAATTTCGCTATAGTTACGCTAAATAGGGTATTTTGTAACTTATATCAAAAAATGTGATCAATATAACAGTTTTTTCTATTTTTTATCCTTATAAATAGTAGTAGAATAGGGCAAAATTTTGAATGTTTATATTGTAATCGGTTACTGCATTCTGTTTTGATAATAGAAAAGGCAATTATTACGTAAATAATTCAATGTTTCTTAACGATTTTTGTTGAGTAGTTTGGGGTGATTATTTGGGATTATCCTTGGTAATCATAAAGTGAAAATCTTGTAGATTTATACAAGGAGTTGAGATGTTAGACGTTGTTGATCTCTCACGCTTGCAGTTTGCATTAACTGCGTTATATCACTTCATTTTTGTACCATTAACATTAGGTTTATCTTTCGTTCTTGTGATCATGGAAACCATTTATGTTAAAACGGGCAAAGAAGTATATAAAGATATGACTAAATTCTGGGGTAAGTTATTTGGTATTAACTTTGCTCTAGGGGTAACGACCGGTATTATCATGGAGTTCCAATTCGGGACAAACTGGTCTTATTATTCTCACTATGTAGGTGATATTTTCGGTGCACCATTAGCGATCGAAGCATTACTTGCATTCTTCTTAGAATCCACTTTCGTGGGTCTATTCTTCTTCGGTTGGGATCGTTTAACTAAAGGTAAACACTTACTCGCAACTTACTGCGTAGCCTTTGGTTCAAACCTTTCTGCAATGTGGATTTTAGTGGCAAATGGTTGGATGCAACATCCAGTAGCGGCAGAATTTAACTTTGAAACCGTTCGTATGGAAATGACCAGCTTCTTAGATCTTTGGTTAAATCCAGTTGCGCAAAGTAAATTCTTACACACATTAACAGCAGGTTATTCAACTGGTGCAATGTTTGTATTAGGTATTAGTGCATTCTATTTATTAAAAGGCCGTGATATTGGTTTTGCTAAACGTTCATTCTCTGTTGCGGCAACCTTTGGTTTTATTGCTGCATCAGCGGTATTAATTATGGGTGATGAATCAGGTTACGACATCGGTAAAGCACAACCTGTGAAATTAGCTGCAATGGAAGCTGAGTTTGATACCCATCCTGCGCCAGCGCCATTCCATCCAGTTGCGATTCCAAATACCGCTGAAATGAAAAATGATTTTGCGATTGAAATCCCATATTTAGGTGGTTTAATTGCAACGCGTTCTTTAGACACTGAAATTGTTGGTTTGAAAGATATTCAAGCGAAAAATGAAGGTCGTGTTCGTAACGGTATGGTTGCTTATGATTTATTCACACAATTAAAAGCAGAGAAAAAATCAGCAGGCCAAGTAAATCCTGAAACTAAAGCAAAATTTGATGAAGTCAAAGGTGATTTAGGTTTCGGTTTATTATTAAAACGTTACACAGATAAAGTTGTTGATGCAACGGATGAACAAATTAAACAAGCAGCTCGCGACACTATTCCAAACGTTGGCCCTAACTTCTGGGCGTTCCGTGGTATGTTAGCGGCAGGTGGTTTAATTATTTTACTGACCTTTGGTGCATTTGTTCAAAATTTACGTAACAAAGTGACTTCTTCTCGCTTATTACTTAAAGCATTGCTTTGGGGTATCCCATTGCCATTCTTAGCGATTGAATTTGGTTGGTTCTTAGCTGAATTTGGTCGTCAACCGTGGGCGATTTATGAAGTATTACCGGTAGGTGTGTCTGCCTCTAACTTGAGTGTAGGTGACTTATGGTTCTCTATCGGTTTAATTTGTGTACTTTACTTCTTCTTCATCATTGCGGAAATGTATTTGATGTTTAAATATGCACGTTTAGGTCCAAGTGCATTGAAAACCGGCAAATACTATTTTGAGCAATCATCTAAATAAGCAGGAGATGAATTATGCTTGATTATGAAATTCTACGTATTATTTGGTGGGTGCTAGTTGTTGTATTGCTTATCGGTTTCTCTGTAACAGATGGATTCGATATGGGCGTGACCGCACTTTTACCCGTAGCAGGTAAGAAAGAAGTAGAAAGACGTATTATGATTAACTCTATTGCTCCACACTGGGATGGTAACCAAGTTTGGTTATTAACTGCTGGTGGTGCAATCTTCGCGGCATGGCCGATTGTTTATTCTGTAGCGTTTTCAGGCTTCTATATTGCCTTATTCCTTGTGTTAGCTGCGTTATTCTTCCGTCCAATTGGTTTTGAATATCGTGCGAAAATTGATAATCCAACATGGCGCGCTGTGTGGGATTGGGGCTTATTTGCGGGTGGTTTTGTACCTGCATTAGTATTCGGTGTGGCATTTGGTAATTTATTACAAGGTGTACCATTCGAATTAAATGAGCTTTCACAAGCAACTTACACAGGTTCATTCTTTGCATTATTAAACCCATTCGCATTACTTTGCGGTGTGTTAAGCCTTGCAATGTTAGTGACTCACGGTGCAAACTGGTTACAAATGAAAACCACTGCAGCATTGCGTGATCGTGCAAGAGCAATTACACAAATTGGTGCATTAGTAACATTAATTACTTTTGTACTTGCAGGTGTGTGGCTTTCTTTCAAAGACGGTTATGTGGTGACTAGCACGATTGATCACTTTGCAGCATCAGCGCCAGCTTCAGGTAAACAAGTAGCAGTTGAAGCAGGTGCCTGGTTCAAAAACTTCAATGAAAATCCAGCTTTATGGGCATTCCCAGTATTAGCTGTGGTTGGTGCATTATTAAATGTGGTTGCATCTAAAGCAAATCGTTGTGGTTTTGCGTTCTTCTTCTCTGTATTAACCATGGCTGGTGTGATTATTACTGCGGCAGTATCAATGTTCCCATTTGTAATGCCTTCAAGTACTCATCCAGAACAAAGTTTGTTAATGTGGGATGCAACGTCAAGTGAATTAACATTAACCTTAATGTTCTACTTGGCACTAGTATTTGTTACCATCTCATTGCTTTACACCATTTGGTCATACTACAAAATGTTTGGTCGCTTGGATGAAAGCTTTGTTGAAGACAACAAAAACTCATTATACTAAGGAGAAACAATATGTTATATGCAATTTGGGTAGTGGGTGTGTTGGCTGCAGTTATGGTGAGTGCTAAATTAACCATTGGTAAAGAAAAGTCAGGTAAATTTGACGAGTAATGATGATTAATTCACTCTATCAATTAAGTAATAAGGGTTCCTTGCGAACCCTTTCGTTTATTTTAGCGTTATTTTTAACTGCGGCTTTCTTTTTAAATTTAAGTCAATTTTCGACCGCACTTCGTACTGCACATCCAGCTTGGATTCTTGCGATTTTTTGGGGATTGATTAATTTGTGGATCCACGGTATCGGATTTGAAATTCATCGAGCAATATGGCAGCTTGTTTTCTTGCCATTTATTGGTTATTTCACCACAATAATTGCCATTGTTCAGCATTGGTTTTTATAAGAACGATAGACAAATATTATTATTTGGATCTTGCACATCTAATGAACAGGTTCTAAAATAAGCGGCTTGTTATGGCTGATAATTTGAGCATTATTTTGAATAACCAATGTTTTACCTTTCCGGTTCGTGTCTATTATGAGGACACGGATGCTGGCGGAGTAGTGTATCACGCACGTTACTTACATTTCTTTGAGCGTGCGCGAACTGAATATTTAAGAACGCTTAATTTTTCCCAACAATCATTATTGCAGGAACAACAATTAGTTTTTGTGGTCAAAACCATGTCTATTGACTATTGTATTCCGGCAAAATTGGATGATTATCTTATTGTCGAAACTGAAATAACAGCAGTGAAAGGAGCAACAATTCTCTTTGAACAGCGGTTAGTTCGTGAGGCAGTGGTGTTATCGAAGGCTACTGTAAAGGTAGCCTGTGTTGATCTAGGCAAAATGAAACCTGTCGCAATTCCTGAAGAATTAAAAGCGGCATTTTTAAAGTAAATAACTTTTCGGAGTATGCAATGACTGCAGAATTGAACTTTTTAGATCTTTTTCTAAAAGCGAGTATCGTTGTTCAACTTGTAATTGTGATCTTAATTTCGTTCTCAATTATTTCTTGGGCAATCATCATTCAACGTAGCCGTATTTTGACGAGCGCGTTAAAAGAAGCAAACACTTTTGAAGATCGTTTCTGGTCTGGTGAAGATTTAAATAAACTTTATGATGGTTTATCTAATCGTCGTGAAGTATTAACTGGTAGCGAACAAATTTTCTTTGTTGGCTTTAAAGAATTCTCTCGCTTAAAACAAGTGAACGCGAATGCGCCAGAAGCAATCATTAAAGGTACGACTCGTGCAATGAACCTTGCGATGAATCGTGAAGTAGAAGCGCTTGAAAGTCGTGTACCTTTCTTAGCAACAGTTGCTTCTGTAAGTCCATATATCGGTTTATTTGGTACCGTTTGGGGGATCATGCACGCATTTATGGCATTAAGTGGTGCGAAACAAGCAACATTACAAATGGTTGCTCCAGGTATCGCAGAAGCCTTGATCGCAACAGCAATCGGTTTGTTTGCGGCGATTCCAGCTGTAATGGCGTATAACCGTTTAAGCTTACGTGTAAATGCGATTGAACAAAATTATGGTAACTTCATTGATGAATTCACCACAATTTTACATCGTCAAGCTTTTGGTAAAGCGCCCCATTAAAAATCAATGAAAAATTGACCGCACTTGATTAATCAGACGAAAAGTGCGGTGGATTTTAGCGAAGTTTTAGAGGAAATTATGGCTCGTCGTCAGCGTAAAGACATTAAATCTGAAATTAACATCGTGCCATTTCTCGATGTTCTTTTAGTTTTGGTGTTAATTTTTATGGCAACCGCGCCGATTATCAGTCAGAGCGTTCAAGTGGAACTCCCTGATTCGGTGCAAAGTCAAAATGTATCAAATGAAGATAAAACACCGGTTATCTTAGAAGTAGCAGGTGTAGGGCAGTATTCGATTTCTATTGGTGGTCAACGCCAAGAAGGCCTTAACGAAGAAATGGTAACCCAATTATCAAAACAAGAATTTGATAAAGACAATAACACAATGTTCTTAGTGGGCGGAGCAAAAGATGTACCTTATGAAGAAGTGATTAAAGCACTGAATTTACTACATCTTGCCGGCATTAAGTCTGTGGGTTTAATGACCAACCCAATTTAAGATAAGTAGGTAAAACCGTGCAGAATAATCGACGAAAAAAACGTGCAAATGAGTTTGTCATCTCTATTGCGATGCACCTTGCATTGTTTGCTTTGTTGATTTGGAGCTCTCTTTATCAAACCGTTGAAATAATGGGTGGTGGAGAAGGTGAAGGTGATGCCATGGGAGCTGTGATGGTCGATACCGGCAGCGCAGCGCAGGAATGGGGACGTATTCAACAACAGAAAAAAGGTCAAACTGATAAACAGAAAAAACCAGAACCTGTAGTCGAAGAGAAGAAACCAGAGCCTGAACCTGAACCAAATCAGCAAGAAATTGCGAAACAAGAAGAGATTAAGCGTCAGCAGGAAATTCAACGTCAAAAAGAACTTGAAAAACAAAAGCAGCAAGAAATTGAAAAGCAAAAGCAAAAACAGCAACAAGAGCTTGCTCGTCAAGAGGCGTTAGAAAAGCAGAAACAAGCTGAAGAAGCGAAAGCAAAACAAGCGGCTGAAGCAGCGAAATTAAAAGCTGATGCAGAGGCAAAACGTTTAGCGGCAGCAGCTAAACAGGCTGAGGAAGAGGCAAAAGCTAAAGCACAAGCCGAAGCTCAAAAAGCGAAAGAAAAAGCTGAAGCAGATGCTAAAGCCAAGGCTGAGGCAAAAGCGAAAGCCGATGCTGAGGCGAAAGCAAAGGCTGAAGCAAAAGCTAAAGCGGATGCAGAAGCGAAAGCGAAGGCTGAAGCAAAAGCTAAGGCAGATGCAGAAGCGAAAGCAAAAGCTGATGCAGCAAAACGTAAAGCAGATCAAGCGGCTTTAGATGACTTCATGAACGGCGGAGATGTCGGTGGTGGTAGTGCATCTAAAGGTGGTAATGCAAATAAAGGCGGTACACAAGGTAGTGGTGCAGGACTTGGTGCTGGAGATGGTGGTAAAGTTGGTGACCAATATGCGGGTGTCATTAAACGTGAAATTCAACGCCGTTTCTTAAAAGACCCAAGCTTTGCCGGTAAAGTTTGTAGCATTAAAATCCAACTCGGTCGAGATGGTACGATTTTAGGCTACCAACGCGTTTCAGGACCTGATGATATTTGTACTGCAGCATTAAGTGCGGTAGCGAGAACGAAAAAAGTTCCAGCAGCACCATCTGATGCTATTTATGAGAAATATAAAGCGCCGACTATCGATTTTGATATCAATGCTCGATAATCGGTTTTAGGAAAGTAACAACGTTAAAATAAGGTGATTAAATGAAATTGATCAAACGTGTTATGGGGCTATTTGTGGTGATGTTTGCATTTGCAAGCACAGCAATGGCAGAAGATGAAGTTCGAATTGTGATTGATGAAGGTGTTGATGGCGCTCGTCCTATCGCAGTTGTTCCTTTCGCAGGTTCTGCACCTGAAAATATTGGTCAAATTGTTGCAGATGACTTACGTAATAGTGGTAAATTTAACCCTATTCCAGTAAGCCAAATGCCACAACAACCAACGACTGCAGCAGAAGTGAAACCAGAGGCTTGGACTGCTTTAGGTATTGATGCTGTTGTGGTAGGTCAAGTGACATCAACTGGTAGCGGTTATAACATTTCTTATCAGTTAGTTGATACTGTGGGCGCATCAGGTACACCAGGTGCAGTGCTTGCACAAAATAGCTATACAGTGACTAATAAATGGTTGCGTTACGGTGCACATACTGTGAGTGATGAAGTATTTGAAAAATTAACCGGTATTCGTGGTGCATTCAGAACCCGTATCGCTTACGTAGTGCAAAAAAATGGTGGTTCACAACCTTATGAAGTTCGTGTAGCAGATTATGATGGTTACAACCAATTTATCGTAAATCGTAGCTCACAACCAATTATGTCTCCAGCTTGGTCTCCAGATGGTAAACGTTTAGCTTACGTATCTTTTGAGAACAAAAAATCACAACTTGTTGTACAAGACTTAGGTTCAGGTTCTCGTAAAGTGGTTGCTTCTTTCCCAGGACATAACGGTGCGCCAGCATTCTCTCCGGACGGTTCTAAACTAGCATTTGCTTCTTCACAAGATGGTTTATTAAACATCTATGTAATGGGCTCAAATGGTGGTACACCTACTCAATTAACTCGCGGTGCAGGTAATAATACAGAACCATCATGGTCTCCAGATGGTAGCTCAATTCTCTTTACTTCAGATAGAAGTGGTTCACCACAAGTTTATCGCATGAGCGCAAGTGGTGGTGGTGCATCACCAGTTGGTGGTCGCGGTAGTGCGCAAATCAGTAGTGATGGTAAAACACTCGTGATGATCAACGGTAATAACAACGTGGTGAAACAAGATCTCACCAGCGGTAGTTCTGAAGTATTAAGTACATCTTTCTTAGGTGAAAGCCCAAGTATTTCTCCTAACGGTATCATGATTATTTACAGCTCTACACAAGGGCTAGGAAAGGTGTTACAATTAGTTTCTGCAGATGGTCGCTTTAAAGCGAGTCTTCCAGGAAGTAATGGCCAAGTGAAATTTCCAGCTTGGTCTCCATACTTGACTAAATAAAAAAACTCATTGAGGAGAAATCTAATGAACAAATTTGTTAAATCATTATTAGTTGCTGGTTCAGTAGCTGCATTAGCAGCATGTAGCTCATCAAACAACGATGCAGCAGGCAACGGTGCTAACAACGGTCAAACTTTCGGTGGTTACTCTGTTGAAGATCTTCAACAACGTTACAACACCGTTTACTTCGGTTTCGACAAATTCAACATCGAAGGTGAATACGTTCAAATCTTAGATGCTCACGCTGCATACTTAAATGCAACTCCAGCTTCTAAAGTTGTTGTTGAAGGTAACACTGACGAACGCGGTACTCCAGAGTACAACATCGCTTTAGGTCAACGTCGTGCTGATGCAGTTAAAGGTTTCTTAGCTGGTAAAGGTGTTGACGCTGGTAAAGTATCAACTGTTTCTTACGGTGAAGAAAAACCTGCAGTGTTAGGTCACGATGAAGCAGCATACTCTAAAAACCGTCGTGCAGTGTTAGCATACTAATTTTTAGAGAATTTTGATTCTTAGAAAAAAGGAGGGTAGAAATACTCTCCTTTTTTATTTGTTCTAAGATATTGTCAGAAATTGACGAGTATTCACGCAATTAACACAATTTCTTCAGATTTTTCTTGCGTCAGAAAATAAAATCGGTAATATACGCACCTGTTACGAAATGATGTGGGTCGTTAGCTCAGTCGGTAGAGCAGCGGACTTTTAATCCGTTGGTCGAAGGTTCGAATCCTTCACGACCCACCACTTTAAATCAGCACCTTAACGGGTGTTTTTTTATGCCTAAAATTTAGGATAAAGACTTTCCTACTCTCTTTTCTAAAAAACACATAAAAAAATAACCGCACTTTCGTACGGTTACTTATCTATATTCTAAAATGATTAGCCGTGATAACGTCCTACGCCTAATTCATCTTCTTTACGAGTACGGTTCATCACTTCTTGCGGAGATTGTGCAATACGTAATCCCATTTGATCTTCAGTACGTACCACATCACCACGTAGAGAGTTAGTATAAACATCGGTAATCTTGATATCGACAAACTTACCAATCATATCTGGTGAGCCTTGGAAATTCACAATACGGTTGTTTTCAGTACGTCCTGTTAATTCCATAATATCTTTCTTAGACGGCCCTTCTACCAATACACGTTGCTCTGTGCCAAGCATACGACGGCTGTATTGTGCCGCTTGTTGGTTGATACGCTCTTGTAAAAGATAGAGACGTTGTTTCTTCTCTTCTTCAGTGACATCATCTGGCATATCTGCTGCAGGTGTGCCTGGGCGCGCGGAATAGATAAAGCTGAAGCTCATATCAAAGTTCACTTGCGCGATGAGATTCATTGTTTGTTCAAACTCTTCATTGGTTTCACCCGGGAAGCCAACAATGAAATCTGAGCTGATTTGAATATTTGGACGCACCGCACGTAATTTACGAATGATCGATTTATATTCTAACGCGGTATGACCACGTTTCATCATGGTTAAAATACGGTCTGAACCAGCTTGTACTGGCAAGTGTACGAAGTCTACCAACTCAGGCGTGTCGCGATACACGTCAATAATATCGTCAGTAAATTCGATGGGGTGGCTGGTGGTAAAACGTAAACGGTCGATACCGTCAATAGATGCCACTAAACGCAATAATTCCGCAAATGTACAGATACCGCCATCAAATGTCGGGCCACGATACGCATTTACGTTTTGGCCTAATAAATTGATTTCACGTACACCTTGATCAGCCAACTGCGCAATTTCAAATAACACATCATCAACAGGACGGCTGACTTCTTCACCACGGGTATAAGGCACCACGCAGTAAGTACAATATTTATTACAGCCTTCCATAATAGACACAAACGCGGTTGGACCTTCTGCACGAGGTTCCGGTAAACGGTCAAATTTCTCAATCTCAGGGAAACTGACATCCACCACCGAACTTTTACCGCCACGAATTTGATTAATCATTTCTGGTAAGCGATGTAAAGTTTGCGGACCAAATACGATATCCACGTAAGGTGCACGATGACGAATATGCTCACCTTCTTGTGAAGCCACACAACCGCCCACACCAATCACTAAGTTTGGATTTTGTTTTTTTAATTCTTTCCAACGACCTAACTGATGGAACACTTTCTCTTGTGCTTTTTCACGAATAGAACAGGTGTTAAGAAGTAACACATCTGCTTCTTCTGGAATATCTGTCAATTCCAAACCATGTGTATTTAAGAGAAGATCGGCCATTTTTGATGAATCGTATTCATTCATCTGGCAGCCCCATGTTTTAATATGTAATTTTTGCGTCATATTGCTTAAAAAATAAAGATTAGTAAAAAGATAAAATCGGTCGGCTATTGTACAGATTTGTGGGAATTCTGGCTAGTGTAAAATGGACTTTTACCCATTTCGGTATAGAAAAAGTGCGGTTAAAATTACCGTGAATTTTAACCGCACTTTGTTTAGTATCCTTCTTCCTCCATATTCGGTAGGAATGTTTTTTGTTTGATTCGTTTTACTCTCGTTTCAATTCGTCCATCTGGGTGTAGCTCAATTTCACGCCAGCCTGGTTGTAAGGTATCTAACGCAAAATGATTGCTATCCGGCTTAAATTGAATACAAGTCGCTGGTGTTGCCATGGTTTGATAACCTTGCCAATAGCCATCGACTTCTTGATGAATATGCCCGTATAAAATCCCTTTTACATTGTTGAATTGAGCAAGAACCACTGAGAATTCATGAGCATTACGTAAATTATGCTGATCAAGCCATGCTGAATTTGTTGGCAATAAATGGTGATGTAAGACGACTAAGCTATGACGAGCTGGATTTTCGGCTAATTTTGTTTTTAACCAATCTAACTGATAAGGGCTCAATTCGCCATGAGGCACACCGAAAACTTGGCTATCTAACAAAATCACTTGCCAATGTTTACCTAGAAGTAAATGTTTTGACGCATTAATAGGCGATTGGCTTAAATGCTCTGCCATTTTAGGTTGGAAATCATGGTTACCCGGAAGCCAAAATACCCATTTATTTAACGGTTTAACCATTTCAACAAATCGCAGATAGCCTTCGTCGCTACTATCTTGTACCAAATCCCCTGTTGCAAGCACAACATCGTACTCAAAAGGCTCCAACTGAATTTCTTTTAACACCTGAGAAAAACTTTCGTGCGTGTTGATACCTAATAAGTCTTTGCTTGTATCTTTAAACAAATGAGGATCGGTAATTTGTAATAATTTAACAACTTCACTCGCAGGTTCGTATTCAAATCTATTGTTCATGGGACTCCTATTGCCAGCGTTGCTGCAATTGGGCGTAATTTAATTGAAGCCATTGCAAGCCCATTACTGCAATGCCATTATCAATTTTTCCTTCACACATCCATTGATAGGCTTGTTCACGTTTCACCACATGAACACGAATGTCTTCATTCTCTTCTGCTAAACCATGAAGTCCCTTGGCTTGCGAGCTATCTACTCGTCCGACAAACAAATGAATACGTTCGACGACACCACCCGGGCTATCCCACACGCTTAAACAATGTGTGAGATCTTGAACGGATACGCCTGCTTCCTCTTCACTTTCACGCAAAGCGACTTCTTCAGGTTGTTCACCCTCTTCTACCATCCCGGCGATCAATTCTAATAACCAAGGGGAACGAGCTGATTCAGGTTGATATGCACCAATACGTACTTGCTCAACTAAAACCACTGCATCTTCTTCCGGATCGTAAGCAATCACTGCAGAAGCGGCACCTTTGACCAATAATTCACGTGTCACAATGCCACTTTCGCCACCGGCAAAAAGCTTATGTTTAAACTGTACTTTCTTAAGTGTAAAAAAACCTTTATAAACAGTTTCTTCATTAAGAACTTCTATATCATGCTGACTAAACTGTTGAATTTCTGACATCAT
>ENA-OROP01000326-OROP01000326.1-human-gut-metagenome-genome-assembly--contig:-NODE-326-length-57438-cov-20.566823_pt1 | contig 57438 bp, 52 predicted proteins | sample MGYA00242132_ERZ509056 | MGnify/ENA primary metagenome ERZ509056 (study PRJEB26280, sample SAMEA2338768) | human gut metagenome | biome: human gut; feature: human-associated habitat; material: faeces...
TCATACTCCCGCTCCCCGTTCCGTTGGAGAACACGACGGTGCGGGGCATCGCCGTAGAAGCAGTTTGCTCCGGGGAAAGACCAAAAAGTGACTTATACATAGCCGTTCTCTTTTCCTGAAGATTCGCTTTTTCTTACTGATGCGCAGACGTGAACTGTCAAATTCCATTTCTCTGCAAAAATGTTTCCATCAAATCAAGATACCGTTCCCCGGCGGGCAGAAGCTGCTGCTGCAAGGCAATGACATCGGGAAAGTCAGGATTGTAAATTTTGCATCTGCCGTTGTCGCAGGCTCTACCGGTGTTATCCAGCCCGCAGCCCAGATTGACCACTGCCGCACAGGGGTGCATTTTCAGGTACGCCCGCACCTCAAAGGCAAGGTCATTCTGCCGCATGGCCACCTCCAGCGCACCGAAACGCTGCATCAGGCTGCGGGAATTTTTCTCTGCCTCTGAAAAGTCGTAGTCGATCTGGTCGATCAGATGCACCGCTGTTTCGTCCCGGTAAAGGTTCGGATACAACTCCGTACACAGCTTCCGTGAATACAGCGGGAGGATCAACGTCTCCTGCACGGTGTTTTTCTCAATTTTGTATTTCATAGGTCCCTCCCTCAGTGAGTAAAAATAGTCATCATTGCCGCCAGCACCATCGCTATGACTGCTATGCCCACCGTGCCGAATAGCCACTTTTTCTGCTTGTTTTTGGCAGTAATGTAGGGCTTCAGATCCTCTGTTCCGGGGATCGTCCATGCGTTCGTGTGCCCCACCCAGTAACCATCGATCAAAAAACGGTCAATGAGATTCATAACGGACAAGATGACAAGCAACTGCCAGAAGCCCGCCGCAAAGCTGCGCGCACCGTTTATCCCATAGACACAGACCAGCACATAGCTGATATAGCCGGGGACACAGACGGCTTTGAACAGCAGGCTGTTGCGTCGGATGCGTTCCGGGCTTGTAAGCCCCAGTTTTACGCACCGCTGCTGCACCGCTGGGCTGTAAAGATGCACCATCCCAACAGCCCCCTTACGGATGCCCGCAGCGCAGATCAGAACCAGCAGAACTCCCAACCCAAGACCTTCCAGAATCACCTGTAAGAGCATTCCCTGTTCCTCCTGTATCCGTTTTCGTCCCGGTATTCGGGATGCTCCCTTCCGTATGGGTCCTGATCGCCGCAGATGGCGTAGTCGCACTTACAGCCATTCGCGCAGGTGGTCGTCCGCACCAGCCTTGCGTGAAGCAACTCCATCGCTGCAAAATCCACATTGCACAGGGCGGGCATGATCTCTGCAAAGCCGTTTCTGATAGCAAATTCCGCTGCGGGACAGGCGGTAAATTCATAATAGATCGGCTTGTTCTTTTCGTAAGGAGCCACCGTCATTTCATAATCGTGCCACTTGTCACAGCCCGCTTTTGCCCGTAGAAACGCCATGTGCATCAGTTTTTTCCAGAACGGCTTATTACAGTTCACGAATTTCAGCTTGCGGAAGGACGGCAGGATCAGATTTTCCTCAATTTCCTCGATCTCACGGAAGGATGTAACCGGTTTGCAGACTGCATAGTAGCTCATGATAGCGATGCAGTCATAGGTGCCGCCTGCGCCGTTGTGAAAGTTCCGTTTCCCGCCCAGATCTTTGCGCCAGTCCGAAAGAAAATCTACATACTGCCGCTGCACCTTTTCCCATATCATCTCCCGCTCCGCTTCCGGGTAATGCAGGGCGATTTTCGACTGTATCTCCTTCTTGCAGGTTTTGGAGTATAGCACATGACAGCTGTGGTCGAATTGGAGTTCATCATCCTTCATGTATTTGTCTCCTCACTTTCCACCTATGTGAACAAGGTCGTTGATTTGTATTCCGTTCCCGGCTCGCCCGGGTTAAAGCCATCGTAAGCCACAAGTACCACATGATAAACCACTTTGCCATCTCCTCTGCTATGGGTATTGCCCCGCGATAGCATACGCCGCCTCCGGGCAGCATGACCATCAGTTCTGGATTTCTTGTCCAAATTCAAAGTATTTCATCTGCATATCCCCCACGGCAGTAAGTGTCCGGCAGCAGCAAAAGCATCGGAACTGTTCTGAAATTCACAGCCTTTTTATCTTCCCACGCTTTTCAAGTACCCGCTCTTTGCTTTTTCTTCGGTATCGTCAGATTCATCATAGGCATCGTAAAGCGCATTGGGGTCGTGGGCTCTTTTCTTGAAAGGCGAGCACAGCTCATTTTTGTGCGCAAAGGCAAACTCCATGTTGTCCGTCCAACCTGTGTGACCGGTAATGAACAGCGGATGCAGTCCGCGTTTTTTCAGCTTTTTCTCCAGCAGTGCCAGAGACTTCACCGCCAGCTTGTTATCCTCTGCCAGCGCAGAAATAAAGCTGTAGCCGCCGTCCGCGCCGAACCAGATAGTATCGCCGGTAAAGAGATATTTCCCGTCCACAAGGTATACCATGTGCCCCCATGTATGACCGGGAACGAGAAAGCACTCGATCCTGATCCCGTCGATGTCGATGACCTCACCGTCGCGGAGCAGCACTTTTTCATTGTTGATCGTCACCTGCGGCAGCTTGTAAAGGCGGTAAATGACCCTGCGGCGCACCTCGCCGGTCAGATAGCGGTTCTCGATCTCGCCAATATACAGCGCAGCATCCCGAAACAGTCCCGGACTGTCCGCCTCCACCGCACCTACATGGTCGGTGTCCTGATGGGTGATGAGGATGTGCCGGATGGAATGCGGGTCGATACCGAGCCAGCTCATTTTCTCCGCCAGACGGTCATAGTTGTATCCGGCGTCAATCATAATGGTGGTATCGCCCTTGCGGTAGAAGAAGATATTTGCCACCCACTCTCGCACACAAGCGACATTTTCATCGATCCAGCCGGTGTTCAAAGGCTTAAAGATCTCCTTGCCCCGGTACATCCGGCTCATTTCTTTTCTTTGAAATTCCGTTGCTTTTTTCGACATGATCGCACCTCATTTCTGTGCTGTGACGCACAGCCAGCCCTTTTTATTTTTGTGACTCTGAACCCTGCCAAAGCCTGCTTGCTCCAGATACACTTTCAGATCAGCATCCGTATAGATGGTCATACCGTTAATGATTTGCGTCCATTTGTCATCTTTTGCTGTTTCGCCGTTTGCTTCGTTACAGATGAAAAAGATTCCGCCGGGCTTCAGTACTCGATAAACCTCTCTGAAATTTTGCGCAAGCTCCGGCCAGAAATAGACCGTTTCGAATGCGGTCACTACATCAAACTGCTCCGCTTCAAACGGCAACTCTGCTACACTTGCCTGCTGCACAGTACACTGCCCTGCTGCAATGGCACCTGCATTGACCTTTCGCGCTTTTTCTACACTGACTGCCGAATAGTCGATGCCATGCACCTTGCCCTTGGGGCACAGCTTCAGCAGCGTTTTGATGTTCGCTCCACCGCCGCAGCCGCAGTCCAGCACCATGGCATCCGGGGCAGGCTGCAAAAAATGCAATCCCCACGCTGCCATTGCGCTGTGCCCAAAGTTCATCATAGCAACCATGATCTTCCCGCTAAAGCCTACGGGCTTGCGGGTGTTTTCAAAAAAGGACATAACTTTACCCTCTTTCTGTTTACCGTTCACAATGCAATGCTTTTCACAAGCTGCGCCCACTGCCCCGGGTGGCAGGCAAGCAGCTCTTCGTGCTGCAGGTTTTGCTCATGAAGAACCGGATGCGCAAAATGCCGCTGATAACGGGCACGATATTTTTTGCCCATCTTCAAAGCGTAGAAGATATGGATCTCGGTGCCGGGTATATGGATTTTATCCGGCAGCGGGGTGATAAGATCGGAATAAAACTGGTTTTTACAACTCTGCATGGTCACATAGGGGCGGGCATCGCCGAACATTTTCAGAAAGGCCTTGACATAATCCCCCGACTCTTTGGCACACTTGTCCAGACACTTTTGGAGAAATTTTGCCTTAATCTTTCCGTCCCTCACCACGGGGTAAATCAATGGCAGCAGAAAATCAGTCTGCAATTTTGCCGCCAACGGCGATGCTTGATCCAAATCGGAGCTTCCCAGAATGCCGTAGTCCATGTGGATGTTCCGCCGTGCCGCCAGCAGCCCTACGAAGGAGCCGCCCAGAGAGCAGCCGTAAGCTGCCCGGATGTGACCACCGCAGTGGGTCTTGAGGTAGGCTTCGATCTTTTGGGTCTCCTCAATCATGGTGGAAAATTCGGTCTGCTCGGTTTCATCAAAGCCATCGTAGCTGACACACAGCACCCGGAAACTGTCTGCCAGAAGTGGAATCACCGCACCAAAATTGCTTTTCCAATGGCAACAGGTACCCGGCAGCAGCAACAGCACCGGGGCATCCTTTGCACCAAATGGGTAAATCTTCATCGTGACACGCTCCTTCTGCTTTTAGTTTCTGTCTGTAAGAAAAAACACATTTCTTCGGGCAGGACAACACCGGAGGGTTAGATGAAGCTAACTTGCGGCTCTGCAAAAAGCCGCTGCTCAGCGGCTAGTCTGCCCCAATAATATGCCCTGCTGCTAACTCTGTCAAGAAGTTTCGGAGCTTTCGGAGATTCTGAGAGAGGCTCCCGCATCATAAAGTGTTTGAGCGGTTATGTACAACTAACTATATAAAAGTATACTGCACATCGGCAAAAAGTCAAGGGCTTTGCGGCAGAAGAAATTTATCTGAAGCGAATCATGGTAAGCTGATTGAATGTGAATTTACCCAATACGGTGCGAATAGCAACTGTATCTTCCCAAGGACACACTGGTTTTGACAGCGAAAATAACGCTGTATCAGCAGATTTGGCAGACGCAAAAAACTATATGGAGAAGCTCCTGAAAGCGATTATCATGTGTGTTCCCTTTTCAACAGTTTGTGAGGGCATAGTAAGGCAACATCGCACCATTCCCAGCTTATAGCTTAAGAGATGCTCCGACGGCTGCGCTGCCGGAAATCATACGTTTAAACGATAGAATTTGCTATTTGCAGCGGGGAACATCATCACAACGATAACTGAGAAAAAATCTCATTCTATGAGCGCCGCAGGGTATTGATCGCAACCCTTTATGAGCGGCACAATGATATAGTTGGAAACCGTGCTTTTGAGTTCGATGCAAGTTTCCATACCATCCGCAACGATATTCGGGTACTGGAATTGAAATATCCAATCTATACAAGGATGGGCGCAGGTGGCGGCGTGTTCATTCTGGATTCGAGCCGACTGCAACAGCGATGGCTGACAGTACACCAGCGGGAACTGCTAATGGATGTGTGCAGCGTTTTAGATGATGAGCGGGCCTTGCTGATGAAATCCATCATAGGCGGGCTGCCGCCTTGAATTGTGAATGCTGTGTAAACAATTAGCACTTACTGTTGACGGATTGCTAATTATCAGTGCATACTAAATTTGCAGATTTGTTCTGTACCAGCACCTTTACAACTGAATACACAGCATAACAGGTACTTTACTTTCTCGGTGGGGCGCGAAGCAAGGTCAAGGCAGACCCTAACCCACGGCAGGGAGAGGACATAATGATACTCCGGACGCCCCACAGCTTCAGATAGGGTGACCGCGCAGGGGTTGGAATCAGTAAGATCCTTGCAGAGTCAGTGTACGGTCGTTGTCAGCGGCTTGCCTGTTATGTTCCTAAGTCTAGGGGCAAGCGGCAAATTAGACATTTTTCTTCAGCATTTATTTTGATGTACACGGTTTCTTTTATTATTTACATAACCGTGCGATTAACGCTATTATGCGCATTATTTGTTTTTTATTGAATTTACATTAAGATTTGCGGGGAAAGTGTACCCTTATACCCGGATAAAACAGAGAAAATATATAAAGAGTCCGGAGAACCTTACCAAATCGGTAAGGTTCTCCGGGCTCTTTTTTCTCCCCGGAAGCAAGCATGGACGAAGTGTTGCCACAGGGCAACCCGCCGAAAAGCCTACGGGGACAGCCCCGAACCCCTGTGAGGCTGCGAGCGCATGAGAAAGCGCAGCGTTGGGATCAATGTCCGCGTCAGTGTCACAGAAAACGAAAAATGACGCTGATGGCTAAACGGTGCGGGCTATCTCTCTCGGAATACTTACGCCAGCGGGCGCTGGGATATGAACCGGGCGGACATCCGCCCAAGGAGGCATTTGATATGCTGGATAAATTGGATGAAATTGCAGAGAACTGTCAACCGAGTGCAGGTGCTAAAATTACAGCCTGTGCAGATGAAATAAGTGACCTGATCATTGGCGGTAACTAAGATTTGAACCATCAAGGACAGCTTACAGCGTGTCCTTGACTATGCCGCCAACCCGGACAAAACCGAATACGATGCTCTTGCCCAAACGCTGCACTACGCAGAGAACGATGCCAAGACAAAGCTGAACGAGAGCGCCCAGCTCGTCACCGGCATCCATTGCAGGGCAAATCATGCGTGGGAAGATATGCGGGCTGTACAGAAACGCTTTGGTAAAACAGACGGCGTGGTGGCGCTCCACGCCTACCAAAGCTTCCGCGAGGGAGAGGTTACCCCGGAGCAATGCCATAAGATCGGCGTGGCACTGGCCCGCAAGGTCTGGGGCAAGCGATTTCAGGTGCTGGTCGCCACACACATGAACACGGATAACTTACATAATCATTTTGTGATACTATCACTGGCAACTATGCTGCTGCAGCTACATGGACTGTTATCAGCGGTGCCGCATCTGATTTGTCCACCCGCGAAGAACTTGTTCTATACATTCTGACAATTTAAGGTCTCTTGTTCATCCCTACGACTAAATCCAGAAACACATATCAGATAGTTTGGGCTTGCGAGGATGAAACGCCTTCGTTTTTTATAATGTTTTTCCAACTTTACTTGAAATTTAAAAAATCAGTCTCGAAATTGAAAGCAAGATTCAAAACCGCCTGCTATACTAAAATCAATAAATCCGGAAACGGAGAAGGAGAAAGAAAATGAAAAAAGCATCAAAGGCAATAGCTTTCGCAATGGCCTCTGCTATGGCAGTAAGCATGGCAGCTTGTGGCGGATCTGCTTCCTCCACTGCAAGTGGCGCGGCATCAGGAGATTCAGCTTCTGCAACCGGGAATGGCAGCTATGATCAGATCACCTATGCTTACGCGACATTCAATAACATTCCTACTGAAGAGGATCTGGACGTAGTTGAGGAAGAAATCAACAAGATCACTCGCGAGAAGATTGGTGCGGAGATTACACTGAAGCCCATCTCTATTGCAGACTATGTAAATAAAGTTAGCCTTTCCTTGCAGGGCGGTGAAAAGATTGATGTTTATCAGTCTCTTGGCAACTTTGGCAACTGCGTCTCTACCGATATGTGCTATGACATCAGCGATCTGATTGACAGCTGCGCACCTGAGACCAAAGCTCTTCTTGGGGACAAGTTCTTGGATGCCTGCAAGGTAAACGGAAAACTGTATGGCATTCCCACATATAAACCGTTTGCTCTTACTCCAATGTTCATCTATCGCAAAGATATTGCAGATGAACTTGGCATTGATATGTCTACCGTAAATTCCGTGGAGGATGTAACGCCTATCCTGGAACAAGTCAAGGAAGCTAAATCTGACATGATTCCGCTTGCGCCTGTTCAAAATGGTGTAAGTGGCCTCGAGATGACTATGGGGGATATTGATTGGCTGTCCGATGACTACTATAAGCCTGTTGGTGTCCTGATGGATGGCAACATGACAGTTCAGGATCTTTACACAACGGACACTTTCAAAAGCCGTTGTGATCTCGCCCGCACTTGGTATAATGAGGGCCTGATCATGAAGGATGCAGCCACTACGACCAGCACTGCTGCCGAGTGCATGTCTTCTGGCAACTACTTTGGCTACATTGCCGCTTATAGCTATCCTGAAGCTGACACTGCAGCATCTCTGCAAGCACAGTGCGGTGGTTTTGAGTTGGGCGCAAAGATGATTGGTGATGCTTATCTCGGCACCGGCGACATCAATGCAGTTTCTTGGATGATTGCCTCTACCACGGATGTGCCTGAAGCTGCCCTGAAATTCCTAAACCTGACCTATACGGACAAGGATATCGTCAATCTTCTGATTTACGGCATTGAAGGCCGCGACTATATCATGAATGATGATGGTACTGTCAGTTACCCTGAAGGTGAGGATTCAACCACGGTTCCTTACACTGCACAGTTGAGCTGCGGTACGCTTGGCAACTTCTTTATTATGTATCCCACTGCCGGTACGGATCCTGCTTCCTTGGAGTGGGAGCAGAAGCAGAACGAAGAGGCCAAGACTTCTCCTGCCATGGGCTTCACCTTTGATTCCAGTAAATTGAACACGCAGTACACCGCTGTTAAAAATGCAATCAGTCAGTATCTGCCTGGTCTGCTGTGCGGTAGCGTTGACCCCAATACCGAACTGGCAAAGTTTGATCAAGCTCTGCAGGATGCAGGTTATCAGGATATTCTGAACGCAAAACAGGAACAGCTTGACGCTTGGAAAGCTGCACAATAATTATCACTGATTTCGGTTAAATTAACCGGAAAGCCAAGCAGCGAAAATGCAAATTGGCTTTCCGGTTCTTTTTTAACTACCGGCGAAAAGGAGTACGTTATTCATGAAAAAAAAGAGCAGAACGGCAGCAACGAACCTATCACTTTTCCTGATCGCATTGCCCGGCATCCTATATCTTCTGATCAATAACTATGCCCCTATGCTTGGAATTTTCCTGGCATTCAAAAACTATAGCCTGATGAAGGGTCCCTTTAAGAGTGACTGGTGTGGTTTTGACAATTTCGAATTTCTTTTCAAAACCAAAGACGCATGGATTATGACTCGCAACACATTGCTATACAACACGGCGTTCATTATCATTGGTACCGTTGCAGCAATTCTCGTTGCCATCCTGATGTGTGAATTAGGAGAAAAGAAGCGTGTCAAGTTCTATCAGGCGGTTATGCTTTTACCCAACCTGCTTTCCTGGGTCGTCATTGGTTTCATCGCATATGCATTTTTGAATGCAGATACCGGCTTTATCAATAACACGTTCCTTCGTTGGCTTGGGCTTGATCCGGTTGCGTGGTACTCAACGCCTGGTGCTTGGCCTATCATTCTGGTAATAGTCAACCTTTGGAAAAATATTGGTTACCAGTCAATCATTTTCATGGCGGCAATTTCCGGTATTGACAAGTCCTTGTTTGAGGCGGCTGCAATTGATGGAGCTAGTAAACTCCGTCAGATCCGCAGCATCACATTGCCTTTGTTGAAGCCCACGATTATTACACTGACTCTTATGTCTGTAGGACGTATTTTCTATTCCGATTTTGGTCTGTTCTATCAGGTACCGCAGAATTCCGGTGCTATCTTCGCAACCACACAGACAATTGATACCTATGTATATCGTGGCCTTATGGAACTTAATAATGTTGGTATGTCTGCTGCTGCAGGACTGTATCAGTCCATTGTTGGTTTTGTACTCGTTTTGATTGCAAACCAGATTGTCCGCAAACTGGATGCTGATAATGCATTGTTCTAAGGAGGTCAGAGAAAATGTTAAAGAGTAAACGCTTTAATACAGCGGCAACAATCATTCTCACTGTGTTAGTGATTATTACGTTGCTTCCACTGGCGCTGATCGTCATTTCGTCATTTACTAAAGAGTCCGCTTTGATTCGTAATGGCTATTCTTTCTGGCCTCAAGAGTGGAGCCTTGACGCATATTACTATATGATCAAGCAGGGAGCTGTTATTCTTCGCTCCTATGGCGTATCTGTTTTTGTAACTGCGGTAGGCACTGCAGCAAGTGTTATCCTTACCACGATGCTTGCATATCCAATGTCTCGTAAAAGCTTCAAATACCATAATGCTCTCTCGTTTTTCGTTTTCTTTACCATGTTGTTCAATGGTGGCATCGTTCCGTCTTACATTATGTGGACCAAAATTTTCCATATCAAAGATACTATCTTTGCCTTGTTGATTCCCAACTACCTCGTTACAGCATTTAATGTAATTCTGGTAAAGAACTACTACGCCAATAACATTCCCGATTCTTTGATTGAGGCAGCAGAAATTGATGGAGCAACTGAAATGACCATCTTCCGAAAAATCATGCTTCCTCTGGCTGTTCCTACCGTTGCAACCATCAGCCTTTTCACCGGCCTTTGCTATTGGAATGACTGGACAAACGGTTTGTACTATGTCAGCAATGAAAAGCTTTATAGCATTCAGATGCTGCTGATGAAGATCATGAACAACATTCAGGCGCTGCGCAGCAATTCTACTGCGGCGCTGCTGGGAACGGGTAGTGTTGATCTTCCTGGTACGGCAATCCGTATGGCAATGGCTGTCATCGGCATTCTTCCCATCCTGCTGGTTTATCCTTTCATCCAGAAATATCTGGTTCGTGGCGTAGTTGTCGGCGCAGTTAAGGGCTGATCAGTATGCGTTGGAAAGAGTTAATGCAACAACAAGATGATTTTGCCGCTGAAATCCGCAAACAAGATGCAATCAAATTTGCATCAAATTCCTTCATCAAGGCATTTTGCAACCGATTGGACCCGAACATTATCCATCTGTACTTTGATGATGGCAATTCGGGAGGGTCAGTCTGGATGCATTTGATTTGCGGCGAATGCGGTGCATTGCTGTTAGATACTGGATACGGGATTGGCAATCTAAAGAGCGTAATAGAGCAGCTTACAGACAAGCCGGTATCTGTATTTAATACGCATTGGCATGGCGATCACACGGGCGGAAACAGCCAATTTGAGAATGTCTATATGCACGAATTCGATATTCCCTATTGGAAGGAATCCTTAAGCTGCGAAGCCGGTCGAATGCTCCCGGTAACATTAGCGTTCAGCCAAGATGCCGTTATTCCTCTCAGCGACAAGTTTATCAGAGCTGTACACGACGGGATGACCTTTCATCTCGGTGGCAGAATTGAAACCATAGTGCATATGCCCGGCCATAGTGCTGGTAACTGTATGGTTATTGATAGTAAAACCGGAATTCTGTTTTCTGGAGACGCGATCCTATCAACGCCTACGCTTGTGATAGACGGCTTTCCTGCGGTGGACCACGCGGAACTGTTAACTGTTGAGGCATTCCACACGGCACTCGTACAACACATGAAACAACTCAATAAAGTGAAATGGCTTTGCCCCAGCCATGGACGACTTATGTTAAGTAATAAGTACGTTTCAGCAATGCAGCATTGTACGGAGGAAATCTTAAAAGCCCCTGACAAATGGGAACGGTATGATTATATTCCATCACTGCCTGGTATGATTCGCTGTGTTGATGATGCTATGATTGTGTATACCCTAAATAGGGTTCATAAGGTATTGGAGGCATAATAATGGCTCTCTTTTCTGTTGACTTTTACTCCAAGTCATTGTTCCGACCGGTAAATTTCAAACTCTTTGTTCCCAATGATGTTCCCCCCGAGATGAAAATGGGCAATACGTACTATGAACGACCGACAAAGATTCTTGTCTTATTGCACGGCTATAATGGCGGTAATTTGGATTGGGCACTGTATTCAAACGCTTCTGAGATTTCTTCCAAATACAATTTGGCAGTCATTCTGCCCTCAGGAGAGAATAGCTTCTATTTGGACTCTGAAGCTACTGGCCACAAGTATGCAACCTTCGTCGGTCAGGAATTAATCGACTATGTGCGTAATACATTCCATCTCTCTTCACGTAAAGAAGATACATTTGTCGGCGGTTTATCTATGGGCGGTTTCGGTGCAATCCATACAGCGCTACAATTTCCGGACACCTTTGAAAAAGCTTTTTCGCTCTCCGGAGCATTGATTGTTCATAATGTCGAGAAGATGGCTCCGGGATTCAAGGATATGATGGCCAATTATGATTATTATAAATCAGTGTTCGGTGATCCGGCATTCGTTCTCGAAAGTGACAACAATCCTGAAACGCAGATAAAAAAGCTCAAAGAAGAAAATCATCGCATTCCCGGATTGTATATGGCAATCGGGACAGAAGATTTCCTGTATAAGGAGAATCAGATATTCCGGCACTTCCTTGAAGAAGAAAAGATTGACTTCGAATACCACGAAAGCACGGGTGTCCATGATTTTGTGTTCTGGAATGCAAACATTGAACCTGCTGTACGGTGGCTTCTGGGAGAGGGTATCAAATGAAAAAGTATGATGACAACATTCCGCTTCTCAAGAACAGGGTAGAAACGCACGCCTTCATTCGGAACATTTCCAAACATCGTCTGCCCGATGGAACACTGGATGTAGAAGGGAATCTTAAACTCTGGAACGACGGAATGCAGGGCTTTGTCAAAACTCCTCTCTGGGAGAAAACCCCTGGTTGGCGAGAAGATACTCACTTACAAGGTGAGCCGTACCTGGTATTTGTACCAGGTAACCCAGGTTCTCCAACAATTCTGATTGCCCATGGCGGCGGTTTTTCATGGCGTACAGGATGTGAAGGGCCCAATGTGGCGTGGTATTTCCATCAAGCAGGCTACAACACTGCGATCCTGTCTTATCGGCTTCTCCCTTATGACCGTTACGCTTCCATGGCAGATATGCAGCGCGCCATCCGTTTACTGCGTGCCAGAAAAGAAGAATTTGGCATCGGTGAAAAAATCGTAGTAATGGGGTTCTCTGCCGGAGGGATGATTTGCGGAAACTGCGCCACTCATTTTGATAACGGCAGCCAGACAGCTCCGGACTTGGTACAACAAATGTCTTCACGTCCTGATGCATGCGTGATTGGTTATGGTGCAATGTCAGAGGTTTCTTTTCCTCAACCGTTTATGATGGAGCAGCCGGAGCACAGTCTTTTTGGCGATACACCAAAGGATAAATTCTATCTGGCGACAGAGAAAAATGTCCGTCCGGATTCTCCGCCATTCTTCATCTGGCAGACATTGAGCGATGATGGGCGGCACGGTCTCTGCCTTGCAAAAGCACTGCAAGACGCGGGCGTTCCATATGAACTTCACATTTTTGAAGGCGGCGTTCATGGATTAGGACTAGCCGATGGTGAAAACGATTTGAATGCCAATGTTCCCCATATTGCAGAGTGGGGCAAACTTTGTACTGGTTGGCTTGATCTGCATAACCTTGGAGGAGAACATGAAAAACAGTGATGTAATCAATAAGATATTGAAATACCATCCTCAATTTCCGGACAACTATGCCGGCTGTGATGGTTATAAATTTGGCGATCCTAATGCCGAATGTAACGGCATCGCCACAGCTCTCGTCCCTACCGTAGATGTGATTCGTCGAACGGGTGAGCTTGGTTGTAATTTGCTGGTCGTCCATGAGCCGATCTTCTATTCAACAGAAGACTACCCTGATTGGAGAGCTGGCGGCAAGAACAGCGTCTACGAAGAGAAAAAGGCGCTTTTGGATAAGTATGGCATTACAGTTTGGCGTGACCATGACCATATGCATGCCCATAATCCGGATTCAATATTTACAGGTGTTATCAAGTACCTTGGTTGGGAAAACTATTATATTCCTTCAGAAAAAAGTTCCATAAAAGTCCCTATGGGATACCTTTTTGAACTTCCGGAGACAACCGTTAAAGAACTTGGACAATATCTTGAAGATAAGCTTGCTATGAATGGCTTACGCATCGTTGGAAATCCGGAGGATAAAATCCGCAAAGTTGCCATTGTCGGGCATCTTTTTCCGGGTTTTGGCACGCAGAGCGAAACCAGAGAATACGGAACAGATTTGATCAACGCAATGGAGCAAGGTTTGGATGCAATTATTCCCGGAGAGGTCATTGAATGGACAGTTCTCTCTTATGTGCGAGATGCTTTGGCGTTAGGCAGAAAAAAAGCTGTATTCAACATTGGGCACTTCAACATGGAAAAATTGGGAATGAGGTATGCACGAGACTGGATCGGTGATTTAGTTGACCATAAGGTTCCTGTTCACTATCTTCCTACAAAAGACATTTACCGGTATATTGAGAGGAAGCATTTATGAAGCATTTTGCATGGAACGATTTGCGTGATATAGTGACCGTGCAGGGACGCACTTGGGAACACGAAGATAATTTGTATTTCAACTGGAGCAGCTCCGGCTTTACGGTTCGCTTCAGAGGCAGTGCATTGCTTGCCGAGTTTTCTGCTCAAAGCAGTGAAGAATATGATGGGATTCCTGGTGACCCAAATACACCGCATCGAACTGTCTGGCCGTGGATTTCTGTTTTCGTGGATGACAATGATCAACCTTGCCGTACTTTCGAACTCACGAACAAATCAACAAAGTATCTTATCTATTCCGGTACAGACGAGCAGGAGCATACTGTCCGTGTCGTAAAACTGACGGAAAATATCAAAACAGGTTTGTCACTACACGGTTTTGATGTGGACGGAGAAATTCTGATGCCCGTAGTTGAACCCATCAAAAAGCGTATTGAATTTGTTGGAGACTCAATCACCTGCGGATTCGGTCTCGGCACATCTGAGAAAGACCGGTTTTATTACCCTCAGGAAGAAAATGTTTGGATGGCACATGGTCCTACAGCAGCACGCTGCCTTGGAATGGATTGGCAAATGATATGTATCTCCGGCATCTGCCTCGCTCCTCGCAAAGAGATTCCTATGCCTGTCGCCATGAATATGCTGTACGAGTACACAGACCGGCCGGCACAGCAAGCCCTAGAATTGGATGCCGATCACTGGAATTTCAAGGAACACCCTGTTGATTATGTGGTCATCAACCTAGGCACCAACGATGCAACGGCAGCTTCTTTTTCAGCCGCGCCCAAGAAAATTGAGGAGCAGTATGAGAAGGATTATGTTCACTTTTTGAAGACTGTCCGCAAATGCAATGGCGACAAAACGAAAATCATCTGTGCTCTGGGCAGTATGGATTACTACTTTTATGATGCAATGAATCGTGCAGTAGATACATACCGTGCAGAGACTGGGGATAACAATGTATACACCTTTAAATACTGCCGTATGAGTCCCATGGATCCTATCGGAGCCTGTGGACATCCGAGTGAACTGACGCAGCAAAAAATGGCAAAGGAGCTTGTCGCGTTCATACAAGCGCTCGAAAAAGAACTGGTAATAGAATGAAATGCTCTTGATTTCATGATGGAAAGCAAGTAGGATAGAGACAGAACGAACGGAGGCTGACGCCAATGAAAAAGAGGTCATTTATCCGAAACCTTTCCATCATGCTTTTTATGCAGTTTGTGCTTCTCACGGCACTTTTTGTGGCACTTATAGTCCATATGCGAAATAGCGCTGTAACCGAAATGGAAACTGCTGCGGACAATGTTCTTGCAATTTATAGAGTCAATCTGGAAAATCGTATCGAACGAGCAAACAATATCCTTAAGAACCTTACTCTAAGTGAGGAAACCGCACTTGAAATGATACGTAGTGACAAGGAAAGTGATCGGTACTACGCCAAGAAGTCTATATATACAGCCATGCACGCCGCTCTTCTTCAGGATAACGCAGTTGATTTACTGATCGTTGCAGAAAACAGTTACGGCGGATATATGGAGAGTACAAATGGTGATTCATCAAAATGGGCATTGCCGTATGAGACGAGAAAAGCAGTAGAATCTTTCACTTGGGAGTTGTTAGGAAGCGGCACACGAAAAAACAGTTGGACAATTCAAGAAATCGCTGGAGAACCATTTTTATACCGTGCCTATATGCGCAATGGGCATATAGTAGCAGCATACATTTCCGTTCAGAATTTCTTCTCGAGTAATACGGATCCTGCCATATCGAGTTTATGTCTGGCATTAACAGACAGTAATGGCTATGTTTGGAAAACCATTGGCAGCGAATTGAAAAACATTCCATTGGGTCAAACTATGCAGGCGCTTGGAAGCAACTGGAAAGTAAACCAACTTGAAATTGGAGACAGTTCTCTGTATGTAACAAGTTATCTAAATGAATACGGAATCACATACACGACGCAAACCAGCGTTTTATCGGTTATACTGATTGCCATCGTTGCCTTAGGATGCAGTGCGGCTATTATCTTTTATACTCGGAGACAGATTATTAAACCGATGAAGGACATGACCGAAAAGCTGCACGACATGAATGGTGTAACGGAAGGATTTCAGATTCAAACGAGCTACGGTAGTCAGGAATTTCTAGTGCTTAGAGACACCTTTAACCGTATGATGCGAGAAAATGTAGACCTTAGACTATCTGCTTACAAACACCATATGGAAATGCAGGATTCAGAATTGCGATGCATTCGGCTACAGCTTCGTCCGCATTTTTTCCTCAACGCGATGACAACGATTTCGAGTTTGAGTATGCAGGGTCAAAATGACAGCATCAAAAGGTATGTAGAAGTACTGTCCAAAAATATTCGATATATGTTCAAATCCGGCATGCATACAGTTCCGTTGTCAGAGGAAATGCAAAACGTTCAATACTATTACGAAATGCAGGAACTCCGGTATCCCGGCAGTGTTTTTTATTACGGCGAATATAACAAGGAGGATGAAAACTGGCCCATCCCTCAGATGCTTATTCACACAGTCGTAGAAAACATTTACAAACATGCAGTCTCTGTTGATAATTTGATAACAATCCTCGTACAAGTGAATAAGACTGAGTATAAGGGACAAGAAATGCTCTGTATTTCTATTGAAGACGATGGCGAGGGATACCCCGAGGAGATTCTGAAGCTGTTTCAAACTGGTGAAAAGCCAAAACCGTCCGAAGATGGGACACATCTTGGATTGTGGAGCCTTTGGGAAATGCTTCGAATCATGTATGATAGAAATGATCTTATGGAACTAAAGAATGCTGAACCTCATGGAACCAGAACCATCTTTTATCTTCCCAAAGAAGCAATCAACGAAACAGGAAAGAAAACCAGCGAAGGAGACGTCGTATGATAAATGCTCTAATTGTCGACGATGACATGGCAACAGTAGAGGTTGTACGCAATGCCGTCCACTGGAAACAACTCGGCGTAGAAAATGTTAGCAAGGCCTACAACATTGAGCAGGCGAAGAAAATCCTACTGAATGAGCCGATCAATCTTGTCATAAGTGATGTAGAAATGCCGATGGGAAGCGGTCTGGATCTGTTGCGCTGGTTTCGTGAACAAAAAATGGACGGTGAATTCCTGCTTCTTACCTGTCATGAAGATTTCAGCTATGCCTCTGAAGCGTTACATAACCGAGCAGCAGAATATCTCTTAAAGCCCTTTGATGTTGATGTTATGGAAGTGGCATTGCGTAGGATCATTATACGAATAAAAGAACAACAGGCGCTGAAGAAAAACGGTGAGCTCGGTGTTTGGGTAAAGGACAACTATGATGAAGTGCAACTATCTTTTTGGAATAGTGTACTGGAAGGAAGATTTGAAGAAAAGCCGCAACAGGCAGCACAGGAAATTGCAAAAAGACAGTTGACACTTGATCCACAAGCAGATTACACGTTAATCGTTGGGCGATTGACGAATCTCGCTAAAGATGAGGCTCGTTTCGGTCGGGGTCTATTGTTGTTTGCAGTCAAAAATGTCTTTTCTGAGTTGTTGTGCGGGCGTCCTGAAAATGACAGTATTTTGTGTAATGACCGACACACAGAAATATTGGTGACAGCAATCTGTTCCGAAGGGCAAGAGAAGCTGCAAGAACGGTGCACTCTTCTGATGAAACAGACAGAAAGTATCATGAACAGCATTCTGACCGTATGTATTTGCAATCCTTGCCGTGTTGAAAATCTTTATAGCATGCATCAAGAAGCAATCCAAGCGCTAGTACATAATGTGGCAGATTACGGGACATGCTTTCACCTCAGCGATGCGCAGGCAGAAACAATCAACGGCAGTTTTACTTTGGATACAAAAAAACTGGAAGAAAGTGTATTCAAAAGAGATAAACGCGCGATCCTTCAATATGTTAAGGATCACCTCGAAGAAGGCATGAAAACTAAGCAGCTTAGTATTGAATCACTGCAATCTGCAAGGCAAACACTGCTGCAAATCGTTTATGTTGAATTAGCAAAGGCGGATTGTAAGGCACCGGACTTATTTAACAATGAAGTCGCACAAGAGTTATCAGAAAAGTCCGTACAATCAATGATGGATTTTATTCGCTGGGCAAACTACTTGTTGTCAACGGCCTTTTCCAAGTTAGAACTGACTGCAAGGCAGGAAACTATTTCTCAAAAGGTACATCGGTACATCAAAGAACATTATGCCGAAAACATTGACAGAAACAGCATTGCTGAAGAATTTTATGTAAATCCCGAATACCTTGGAAAAATTTATAAAAGAGAAACCGGAAAAAATTTGAAGGATGCCGTTTCGGAGTATCGGATTCAGAAAGCCCAGGAACTCCTCTCGCATCCGAATATCCGAATTGGTGAGATTGCGATGGAAGTTGGATTTGATAGCTTCGCCTATTTTTCGACCCTATTCAAGAAATATACTGGAACAACACCCAACGAATACCGAAAAAATCTCAATGTCGAAACGAAAGAGGATTAAGAAATATGACCATCCATCCATCTAAATGGCAGAATTGTGTGACGGGTAAAGCATGGCTTCAGAATCACGCTTCACATGACGCAATAGAATGTAAAGCGGAGGTTCTTTTCGCAGAGCTTTTGGATAAACTGCGATTATGTTCATTACCTAGAGCTGTAGTAGCAGTGAGTGGCGGCTCCGGTGTCGGAAAATCTACCACTGCAAGATTGATTCATAAATATCTGGAAGCGCAGGGAATAGGCTGTGCATTAATTGGCGGAGATGAGTATCCATTCCGTATCCCTGTTTTGAATGACGCAGAGCGTTTAAGAATTCTGCGCCAAGCGGGAATACAAGGGATGCTGCGTGAGGGCGTTTATTCCGATAAGGCATGGCGTGAACTGCATGTATTGCAGACCAAGATGGTAGATGCCGATCCAAAGTATGATGCAACATACCCTTGGCATAAAGCATATCTGGGTTATGGTCGCAAGGCACTCTCCGAATATCTTGGTTCACAAGCCGAACAGGATTATCCTGCAATGCAGGAACTTATCAATGCATTCCGTGAAGGGAAAAACGAAATCTTGCTTCGAAAGCTTGGAGATGAAGAAGCCAATTTCCATTACGAAGCGGGAGATTTTTCCGACAAGCGTGTTCTACTGATTGAGTGGACACATGCAGGAAACCCTAACCTTAAAGGTGTTGACATCAGCGTGTTCCTTTATAGTACACCGGAGGAAACTTTTGAACGTCGTAAGAAACGGGCACGGAATGCAAATACAGACACGCCCTTGATTGCACTGGTTCTTGAGCTTGAACAGATCATGCTCAATGAAAATGCAAAAAACGCAGACATAATTCAAATGATGAATGGCCAAATTCTGAATGCGGCAGAATATAAAGAAATGATAGGTGATAGGTGATGAATAAAGGAGATTCACTCACTCCCATGCTGAATCTCTATCCGGATAGTATGGGCGGGACATTGAAAGATGTCACTCAATTTCTGGCATCAGACGATTTGAAAGATTCTTTTGGCAGCATATATATCTTGCCCAGTATCTACAACACGGATCTTGACAGGGGCTTCTCAGTAATTGATTACAATATCAATGAACTCTTCGCATCAGAAGAGGATTTGGAAAAAATCAAAGCCCTCGGATTAGATTTGAAACTCGACTTTATTTTAAACCATGCTTCGGTTCTTTCTCCGCAATTCCAGGATTTGCTGGGGAATGGGCAAAAATCAAAGTACAAAGACTTCTTTATCAATTGGAATGAATTCTGGACCGGTTGTGGCAAAATGACCACAGATGGATACATTCAGCCAGAGAAGAAATACCTGGACAAGATGTTCTTCCGAAAACCCGGACTCCCCATTCTGATGGTTCGCATGCCTGATGGGAGCAAAATCCCCTACTGGAACACTTTCTATCAGAAGGTCTTTTATGATCCAATTGATGCTCAAGATTTGCTCAAGCAGTTTGGTATGCAATACGCATCAGCAGAAGAACTCGCTGATTTGGTCAACAAGCAGTTAAAGGATAATGTAAATCCGGCGGACATGAATCTCGGCCGCTGGGCTAATATGCACCATGAGATTTGCGATTATTTGGATTCTCGCTGTAAGTATCTCGGTCAGATGGACTTGAACCTAAAATCGCCCCTTGTTTGGGACTTCTATAAAAATACACTTCAAAAACTCGCAGGATACGGCGCTGCTATCATTCGCTTAGATGCTTTCGCATATGCTCCTAAGGCACCCGGCAGCCACAATTTTATGAACGAGCCAGAAACCTGGAATACTTTGGAACGTGTCAGAGAGTTAGCAGCGCCATATGGACTGACACTTCTGCCGGAAATCCATGCAAGCTATGAAGAAAAAACCTACGAAAAGGTCGCAAACTATGGTTATCTAACCTATGATTTCTTCCTTCCGGGGTTATTGATTGATGCAATTGAGCAAAAAGACGGTACTACACTTGCAGGCTGGGCCAATGAACTGATTGAAAAACACATTGTCACTGTCAATATGCTTGGTTGTCACGACGGCATTCCGCTGCTTGATTTGCGTGGACTTCTCCCTGAAGAACGCATTGCGGGGTTAATCGACTTAATCGTAGCACGTGGCGGATTTGTGAAGAATTTGCACGGCCAAAAAAATGTATACTATCAGGTGAATGCCACTTATTACAGTGCTCTTGGCGAAGATGACCGAAAGATGCTTGTCGCACGAGCAATTCAACTATTCATGCCCGGTAAACCGCAGGTGTGGTATCTCGATTTGTTCGCGGGGAAAAATGATCACGAGGCGGTTGCAAAAGCCGGAGAGGGGGGCCATAAAGAGATTAACCGAACCAACTTGACCATTGAACAAATTCACAGTGCCCTCACCCAAGATGTGGTCAAGAAACAGATAGAACTCCTCCGGTTCAGAAAATCCAGCCGAGCCTTTACGAGCAATGCGAAAATTTCTGTAATTTCCAATATGAATAATATGCATTTTATCTGGCAGGGTAATACTACCGCCGAACTGTCTGTGGATTTTACCACTATGAGTTATGAAGTAAAAGAAAACGGTTATATTATGATGAAAGGCTGATAGCCATGCAAGAAGTATTGACCGTACGCGTTAGAATCAAAGAGACATACGAGGTACATGGGCAACGTGGTCTGGCACGAATGATTCTATTTGACGGCGAAGGAGAGGGTTCTGGATTTTATGGCAAGATTCTCCCTGGGGGCGTCGATACGCAACAAGTGCACGATGACGGAAAGCTCGAACTTTCCGCACGGTATATGCTAGAGGGAACAGATGGTTCTGGAAAATCATGCCTAGTATTTATCGAGAATGTGGGTATTGCAAATGACAAGGGCTATGTCGAAAAAACCCACCCCAAAATCAGAACAAATAGCACGACCTTGTCATGGCTGGAAACATCAGTTCTGTTAGGTACGATTTCTGCTTGGGAAAAAGGTGTAATCATCCACATTTATCTGTCCAGCCAATAAGCATTTCGGTCGCAGTGTTGTAATGGTAAAGTCTTTTGAAACGAAACCCGCCCAATTTGACCATGCAAACGAAACCTATCCCAACCGAAGGCCCCATGTGCACAAAGTTTTAGCCCCACCGTGTCGGGAAAATAGCCCCACTTTCACGCACTAAAGCCCCAACATCCACTGTAATGAATGTGACATAGTTGATTCTGTGACTGAATTCTTTATGGAGAACTCCAAAATGATAGACTATTTGGAAATTTTGAGGCTTAACAATCTCGGTTACAGCCAACGGACGATTGAGACAACCGCTCATTGTTCGCGGCACACCGTCCGTGAGGTTTTAGCTGAAATGGACAAGCATGCCATACAGTGGCCTGTTGATGACGACATTACCAATGCCGATCCGAATCGGATGTTCTTCCCGGGCAAGTACAAGAGTGCTTGGACGTTGAACCGGACTATCCGTACATTCACCGTGAGTTGGCAAAGCGTGGTGTTACACTGACCTTGTTATGGGAAGAGTACCGCCGCAAATGCTACAACGAAGGCAAAAAGCCGTACCCTTACGCCCGGATAAAACAGAGAAAATATATAATGAGCCCGGAGGATCTTACCAAATCGGTAAGGTTCTCCGGACTCTTTTTTCTCCTCGGAAAGTGTATTTAAGAGGGTCACACAAAACAACAAGATGTGCGTGCCATCTGACTTTCTATCTCCGGCGGCATTTTTACATTTTTTGCAACATCCCCATAGGCGTTGGATGCCTTAACCATAAGGGAAGGAAGAAGCTTGTTGGCAACAGGAGATTTTTGCAGAGTCTCCATCCGTTGCTCCGCTGGCTCTCATGCTCGTTGCTGCTGTGATTCTGCGCTTCTATCACCTGCATACCCTGCGGCATTTCTACGCAACCTATCTGCTGCAGGAAGGCACCAGTAAACAGGTGGCGGCATCCCTGCTGGGTCATGCGGATACGGCATTCTTGGAACGCACCTACTGCCACCCACAGGACGTGGCGAAACAGCAGGCCGCCAAGCTGATGCAAGATTTGCTGAACAACCAAAATCCGTGCTATGTTGCATTTATGAAAAATAGGAATAGAAAACCTAAGAAAGCAGGTTAAATAACAGGCGGCACCGTCAGAGATGACGGTGCCGTTTTTGTCAGTAATAGGTAGAATTTTGGGTGAAAGATTGTTGGGTGTGGTAATAGCTTTCTGTCGCAGTTGTCGATATGCTTTGTAGTACCGCAGGTCAATAAAACATACAAAGGAGCGTTGAAAGCAATGGCATCCATCAGAAAACGCGGCAGTAACAGCTATTTGATTGTAGTATCCCGCGGGTACGATTATGAGGGCAACAGGCTGAAATCCGTACAGAAAACAGTCAAGCCACCCAAGGAGTACACACCCAAACAGGCAGAGAAATGGGTAAAGGAGCAAGCGATTCTATTTGAACGCGAGGTACAACATACGCCGGAACCCATCAATCGAAGCATCACGCTGGCAAAGTACATTGAGCATTGGGCGGCTGACATAGGACCGAAGAAGCTGGCGGACTCTACATACCAACGAGATTTGCAGGATATTCGGCGCATACTGCCGGCGCTGGGCAACTATAAACTGACGGATTTGCGCAAGGAAGTCATCCGAGATTTTTACGAAGAAATGCGGCACAGCCCGCGTTTGGACGGCAGAGGAAATCTATCCGAGAAGTCGGTCGAGGGCTTGCACAACACGCTATGCGGCATCCTGTCGGCGGCTGTGGACGAGGGTTATTTGACCCACAATCCCGCATGGCGGTGCTATAAGTCCAAAGGAAAAAAGAAAGAACGCCCCGTAGCCGATGAGGAAACCGTAAAAAAGTTGATTACAGCGTTTGAAGGTCAGAGTATGAAATACGAAACCTATTTCAAGCTGGTGCTGGCAACCGGGCTGAGGCGTGGGGAAGCCTGTGGATTAAAATGGAGTGACATCAACTGGCGCAAACGGACGATTCATGTACAACGGGGTGTGATCAAACTTAGCCACCAAGAATCAATCACTAAGGACCCCAAGACCAGCAGCGGTGACCGCATGGTGTATTTGAGTAAAGAAATGTGCCAACTACTCAAGGCGTGGCGGAAAGAATGCGAATGGGATAGGCAGCAGACCGCGAACGAAACTGTGGACGAGGATGACTACCTGTTCCGCCAGCCTAACGGCAAACCGATGAATCCCTGCACATTTACCTATCGTTTCAAGCTGATTTTGAAAGCAAACAACTTGCCGCTGGATTTGAATGTGCATAGCTTGCGGCACACAAACGCCAGCCTGCTGATTTCGCAGGGCGTGGATGTACGAACGGTTGCTAGCCTGCTTGGTCATGCACAGGCAAGCACAACGCTGGATATTTACGCCCACGCCTTTGACAAGAATAAGCGCAAGGCGCAGGAAAAGTTGGGAAAGGCGATTGGACTATGATGAAGAAAATCAAATTAACCAGAGCAAACAAAAGTATTACGCTGAAAGCACTCGCACCTTACTATTACCAGCAAAGGGCGCTTGGGCATAGCACACAAGAAGTTGGAAAGCTAATACTGAAAATCAATGCTCTCCCAGCCGATAAAAAAGCAAGTTTCTACGCAGAAGAAATTTTCCTTATGCGAAGCACCATAAATCAGTTGAGAAATGATCAACTGGCAAAAGGGCAATACACTGATGCCGCAGATGATATGCTACTAAAATTATTCTAAACCTAAATAACATTAAAACAAAAATCGCATTGCAAAAGTACATCGCAATGCGATTTTTTGTGCACCCGAAGGGATTCGCCAAGCCGCGCCCTAGAAACGCCCCACCGGGGCGTTTCTGCCCCGCGGGACGCAAAGCGCGGGGCACGGGCTGTTTCTTTTACTGCCCCGTAAAATCCGTGCAAAACAAAAAGAGCAACACCCCATAGGGCAATGTTACTTAGGGCAACACCGCATAATGCAAATAGTCGAAAAAAGTGGTATAATATATGTATGGATAAACAACTGAGTCTGTCCGCCTTGAGCGATGAATTATCGCAGGTGCGGACAAAGAAACGAGAATTCTTAGATGAGATTGAGCACATCGTACCGTGGGGAAAATGGATAAGCATTGCTCTTCCGCCGGTGCAATTCCAGCGGATGGGGCTGTTGCCTTATGGTCATGCGTGACGCGGCGCATCCTGAACGATGCGGGTTTTCAGACAAGCAATGAGAATGTCCCAAAGAAAAGGGTGGAATTTTTTACAAACTTGATGTATGATGAAAGCAAAAACGGCAAGGAAGTGTACATATGCTGAAGGTTTTAATTGCGGATGACGAGCCGCGCGTCGGACAGTTGGTCAAGCATCTGATCCATTGGGACGAACTGGGACTTAGCTTTGTGGATATCTGCCGGGACGGGCGTACCGCATTAGAACGTATTGAACAGGAGCAGCCGGAAATCGTTATTACCGACATCCGTATGCCGGTTCTGACCGGACTGGAGCTTGTGCAACAGGTGACGGAGCGATTTCCGCAGACGCGGTTTGTAGTGATCAGCGGCTACCGCTATTTTGAGTATGCACAAAAGGCTCTGAAATACGGCGTGGAGGATTATCTGCTCAAACCCATTGACGAGGAGGAGTTGAACCGAACGCTGAAAAAAATCTGTGATGCGTTGCAAACCACCGCGGTTCACCGCGCACAGATGGAAAAATACGAAAAGAATTACGAGAATAGCCAAAAACTGCTTTCGCGGGACGTTATGGCGCGCCTGAAGGCGGGGGACGGCTTTGCCGGGCTGCCGGAATTCAATGCGGCTGCCGGGGTGGAATTTACCGGGGACTGCTTTATGGCGGTGGTTTTGCGCGTAAACTCCAGTCTTTTGCAGCAGGCATCGGCAGAGGAAGAACGACTGGTCACCGAAAAAGTGCAGGCGAACATCAAGAAATCCCTTGGCGGGCAGATGTATATCAGCTGCACTGACGGACACACCACAACGCTGCTGCTCAATTTTGACAGCGAGGCATACGCTAAAACCGGCGAGGCGCTGCACGCCTGCCGGGAAAGCTGCCGCAGCTACATGAATAACTACGCCCATTACACGGTATCCATGGGGCAGAGCGAACGGTGCACCGAGGTGGCGCAAATCGGGGCACTGCTGCAACAGGCGGATCGGGCAGAATGCCGCAAGCTGTTTGAGGGCAGTGGTATGTGCCTGAAATACCAAGCCGAGGAACGCCCGGACGCCGCGCGCAAGGCGTGGCAGAATAAGGTACGCAGCCTGCTGGAAAAAGGTATGGAGCCTATGCAGAGAACGGCTCTGCAGCAGGCAGTGGATGCAATTTTTGACAGCGCCGGTGCGGCGGGGCTGGCAGCGTGGGAATACTTTGACACCGCCGAGCAATGTCTGCGGGATTTCTGCGCTTGGAGCTTAGGGCATGGTATGGAAATACGCCGAGACTGGGCGGACAGCAAGCGGGAGAAAGTGCGCAGCGCTGCCTCGGTGCATCAGCTGGCACAATGGCTGGCAGCAACACTTTGCGCCAAACAGGAAGAACTGTACGCCCAGCGCGTCCACGCCGAGGAATACCCCATCCGCCTTGCGATAGAGTATATGAAGAAGCACTACGCGGAAAAAATTACGCTGGAGGATGTCGCCGCGCACAGCGGGTTTAACCCGACCTATTTCTCGGAAAAATTCAAGGAGAAAACCGGCAAGAACTTTACCGATTTCCTGACCGAGGTCCGTATGGAAGCTGCCAAGGAGCTGCTGCGGGACAGCCGCAAGACAATCGGGCAAATCGGCGATGCTGTGGGCTATAAGGATGCTAAGTATTTCAGCCAGCAGTTTACCAAGTGCGTGGGAATGAAACCCACCGAATATCGAAAGCTTTACTATTAAAGGCGGGGATTCGGTTATGAAATACAAGAATGCGGCCATCGTTTGTGCTGCTGCGGGCTGCCTGTTTATTCTGCTTGCCGTGGTGTGCGGCGGGGCTGTCAGGTGGTGCGCCATGGCGGCGGCTTTGGTGTGCCTTGGGTATCTGGCAGTGCAGTACGCACACTGCGCGGCGGATATGGATGCCCTGCGCAGACAAAGCGGCGAAAAAATGCTGCACCCCTTGGGAAGAGAATTGGCAGACGCCTTAGAAAAACGGGAGATTTCCCAGCGGGAAGCATACACGGCAGCGGTATCCAGCAGCCAATCAAAAATCAACGCGCTGCAAAACCAAATCAACCCGCATTTTTTGTACAACACGCTGGAATGTATCCGCAGTGAGGCAATCCTGCAAGACTGCGAGAACATTGCACGGATGTCCCACGCGCTGGCGTCGTTTTTTCGCTACAGCATCAGCCGCAAGGAAAATATTGTCACCCTGCGGGACGAGCTGTCCAACATCAAGAACTACTTTTTTATCCAGCAATTCCGATTCGAGGATCGTTTCTTTTTGGATATTCAGGTCGAGGACGGCGACGACGAGTTGCTGGACTGCCTTTTGCCCAAGATGACGTTGCAGCCCATCGTGGAAAACTGCGTTTTTCACGGGTTGGAACCCAAAGCCGAGCAGGGACACGTCACGATTCGCATCAGCGGCACAAAGGATATGATGAAAGTCATTGTCGAGGATGACGGTGTGGGAATGCCCCCCGACGTGCTGGACAAGATGCGCGCCGCCTTAGAGGAAGAACGGCAGCCGACCAACCAGCCGGATACGCACGGCAACGGCATTGCCATGTACAACGTCAACCAGCGCATCAAGCTGGCGTTTGGGCGCGACTACGGGCTGTTTGTGTACAGCACGGAAAACCTTGGCACCGACGTGGAAATCTGGATGCCCAAGGTCTATACAAAGGAAGAGCTGCTGATGCAGTGATACAACGGTATGAAAGAAGAATTGCTGAAATTAAGCCATTGGCATATGAAAAGCGCAGGACACGGCACTCTGACGGACATCAATCTTTTGCTGCGGGCGGGGGAGTGCGTCAGTGTATCGGGCAGTGAAAACAGCGGACGCAAGCTGCTGGCAGAAATGTTTGACGGCAAAGGCGTGTTTGTATCCGGCGAGGCGTGGGTCTGCGGGCAGAAAATCACGGATTTTCATCCGCAAAAACTGGAGCGCAGCGGCGTATTTTATCTGGGAAACGACCCCGCCTTTATGGACTGCATGGATTTAGCAGAAAACTTTTTTCTGATGCGGCGCAGCAGCCACAACAAGATTCTGCTCAACAACCGTGCCGTGCATCTGCGCACCGCGCAGGTGCTGCGGGACTTTGCCATGCGCTACGATGTCACAAGCCCGACAAGCAGGCTGCATCATCTGGACAGGCTGCTGCTGAGTATTGTGCGGGCGGTGGATCAGGGCGCACAGCTGATCGTGCTGGACGATATGACTAAGGGATTGAACGTGCCGCAAATTCACAGTTTGCTGGCATTGCTGGGTCTGGTAAAGGAGCGCGGTGTCGCGCTTTTGATTGCGGACAACTGGTCCAATTGGTTTGAGCCGCTGTCGGATTGCATCCTTTTGTGCCAAGACGGGTGCATAGAGCGCAAAATCTACGACCAGACCTCGCCGCGCAGCCGGGCTCTTTTGCAGAAATGGACGCAGGACGCAAAACCGGAAGCGAAAACCGACACCGCAAAGCCAAAGGCGGAAACCATCACCATTACCCTGGAATACGCGGGTGTTACGATGCCGCTGCGTTTTGAGGCAGGTACCGCCGTGCTTTTGAGCAGCTACGATGAGCAGGTGCTGCACGGGTGCTGGCAATCGCTGACACAAGAAAAAAGCCGCTGTACGCTGCAAATCGGCGAAAAAACGCTGCCGTTTCGCGGGCTGGCGGATCTGCGCAGGCACCGCATCGCCGTTTGGGACGGCACGGCAGAGCCGCCTGCCTTGCAGGAAAACCTCACCCTGCAGGAAAATATCCTGCTGCCGAGTATGCAGCGCATCAGCCGATGCGGCTTTTTTGAGAGGGCTGCCAAAAGGGTTTTTTCGGACAGGGAATTCTGGCGCAGCCGCCTGCCTGGCGAAACGGAGCCGGATTCGGTAAAAACGGCGCGGGTATTGGCGGATCGGTGGCTGTTTTTTCACCCGCGTGTGCTTTTTATTTACAATGTGTTTTCCTCATCGGACTATACGGTGCGCCGGATCCTGCAGCAGTTTGTGCAGGACCTGTGCGCCAGAGGTACCACGGTGGTTTTGCTGGAAACCGCCGACCACTCTTGTCGGAGTTTTGTAAATGCAGAAATTTCTTTGTAAAATCGGGTGCGCCCTGCAAAGGGAACTGACCAACATGCTGATCTTGGCGGTATGGGGGTTGTATCTGTTTGCGCTGCTGGGCGGCAAGATGCAGGGCAACGCTGTGTATACCCTACGTCAGTGTGTGACCTTCGGCTTTTTTGTGCTGGGCGCGGGGCTGGAATACTCTTTGGGGGACATTGACCTTTGCTTTATGGCGCAGGCATCGCTGTCCACGGTCTGGCTGGGGCTGTTGTACCAGCGCGGAATGCCGCTGCCGTGGGCGCTGCTATATATGGCGCTTTCGCAAATCGTTATGGGTGTCCTGCGGGGCGCGCTGGCGGCGGCGATGCATATCCCTATGACAGTGCTGAGCTTTATCTTGGCAGCAATCCTATCCAACCTGTACCCGGAAAACGACGTGATCCTTATGGATGTCTGGGGCAATCGTCCGCACACCACAGCGGTGTGGGTCGTTATGGCGGGTGTGTTTTTGTTGTGTGCCGTCGGGCTGCAATGCTTTTGGAAACACACCTACTGGGGAAAATACTGCCTTGCCATAGGGGAGGATCGCGGGTACAACCGCAATGATGTAGAAAAGACCGGCATCAACGTAGTGCTTGTGACGGCTGTCACCTACGGGCTGGCGGCAGTATTTTTTGCTGTGGGCACCTATACGCTTTTGCTCAGCGCCGGATACGGCAGCAGCAGCCGCAATGCGGAATATCTTTATCAGGGCATAGCCGCTGCCGGACTTGCCGGGAGTATGTACCGGCAGCATAAAAACGGCGCGTCCGGCTTGGTGATTGCCACTGCCACCATGGTGGTGCTGCGTCAGGCGTTTATGGCGCTGAAAATTGACAAGTGTCTGATTATTGTAGAGGGATTGGTGATTCTGCTTACAATTTTGAACAAAGATAAGAAAAACTGACGCAAAAGTAGAAATACCCGAAAACCCTCCCCCTGAATCCGAAGATTTCTCCCTTGTTGGCAGGGCTGATTTCGGCTATTATAATGACACCGAAAGGCGATACAGCCTGAAAAAACAAGAAGGAGAAATAACTATGAAAAAGGCACTTGCACTTATGACCGCATCCGCTATGGCGCTTTCTTTGGCAGCTTGCGGCGGCTCTTCATCCACGGCATCCTCCACGGCAAGCTCCGCATCCTCTGCAGCGGAATCCGTGGTAGAATCTGCTGCTGCGGCAGCGGGTACTTCGGTAACCAAGGACAACATCAAGTTCGGCTTCCTTGCGCCCACGCTGCAGACCGAGTTTTTTATCGGCATTGATGACGGCTTGAAGCAGGTCGCCGCCGAGGACGGCTGGGATTACACCTCCGTCAGCTTTGAAAACGACTCCGGCACCGCCGTCACCGACATTGAGAATATGGTGACCTCCGGCTGCAATGTCATTCTGGCCATGGTTTCTGACAGCTCCTGCGATGACGCCCTGCGTGCCGCACAGGAAGCCGGCACCATCGTTATCGAGTGTGGCGTCGTTACTGATGTCTATGACGTCAGCGTCAACTCCAGCCAGTACGATATCGGTACCATGATTTCCGATATGGCGGGCGAATGGATCAACACCCAACTGGACGGCAAGGCAAACATCGTGGTTTACACCACCTACCAAAACCAGGATATGCAGAACCGTGGTCAGGGCATTCAGGACCGCATCAAGGAGCTTTGCCCCGATTCCAACATTCTTGAGGTCGTGGATATCGGCAAGGACGTTGTGGGCGCCGGTACCACCTACACCGAAACGATGATCCAGAAATACCCTGAACTGAACTGCATCCTCGCCTACGGCGATGCTGCTGCCACCGAAGCTGTGGAAGCCGTCAAGGCTGCCGGTATGAACAGCGATGATTTCGGCATCTTTGCCTGCGACGGCACCGAGAGTGCCATCAAGTACATTGCCGACAACGACGTGATGCGCGGCACCCTGATGTTCAACTCGATGGCAGAGATGGTCCGCACGGCGCTGTACCAGTATCTGGACGGCGAACTGGAAAAGGGCGCTGTGGTTGACTACTCTATCACTCCTATCACGGTAGCCAATGTTGCTGACTACGTCAAGTAAGCAAACGAAACAGCAAACAGTAATCAACGGCATCGCTTTTTGGAGCGATGCCGTTCTTAGAAAGGAAAGATTTCCATGTCTGAAAAAACAATCCTCAGCGTCAAGGACATTGTGAAAACCTATCCCGGTGTGGTTGCCATTGACCATGTTTCGTTTGATGTGCGCGAGGGGGAAGTCCATGCGCTGATTGGGGAAAACGGTGCGGGAAAATCCACGTTGATAAAAACCCTATCTGGTGCCATTACACCGGACAGCGGCACCATCACGATTGACGGTAAGAGCTTTTCGTCCCTGACACCTGCCACCGCCAAGGAACAGGGCATCAGCGTTATTTATCAGGAATTTACCTTGATTCCCGGCATCAGTGCCGCCGAGAACGTCTTTCTCGGCGAAAAGACCACCCCCGGCATCTTTGTGGATATCAAGGATCGCGAGCGCCGCACCAAGGAGCTGTTTGACCAGATGGGCGTTTCGCTGGATCCGTCGCAGAAGGTGCGCAGCCTGTCCCCGGCTATGCAGCAGATCGTTGAGATTGCCAAGGCCATCAGTAAGAACGTCAAGATCCTTATTATGGATGAGCCGACCGCACCCCTGACCACCAACGAGGTCACAACACTGTTCCGCATTATTCGGGATTTGAAAGCCCGCGGCGTTACCATCATCTTTATCTCCCATCGTCTGGAGGAACTGTTTGCCGTCGCTGACCGCGTGACCGTTATGCGTGACGGACAGTATGTGGCGACCAAGAACATAGCCGAAATTGACCGCCCGCAGCTGATCGCCATGATGGCGGGGCGCGAGATGAAGGAAAGCTACCCCACCCGCAAATCGCAGATCGGCGAGGAAATGCTGCGCGTGGAGCATCTGACAGGCAACGGCGATACCGACATTTCCTTTACGCTGCACCGCGGGGAGATTCTGGGCTTTGCCGGTCTGGTCGGCGCCGGGCGTACCGAGCTGATGCGCGTCATCTACGGCGCAGACCCCATGGAAAGCGGCAAAATTTTTGTAGAGGGCAAGCAGGTTCGTATTCGTTCCTGCTCCGATGCCATCAAAAACGGTATCGGCTACATCCCCGAGGATCGCAAGAATCAGGGTGTGTTCCTGCGCAATACCATTAAATGGAACACCGTTATCAACAATATCCAAGGCTACAGCAAGGGCATTTTTGTGGACGAAAAGCAGGAAGATGCCGTTGCGCAGGACTACAAGGAGCGCTTTTCCATCCGCACACCCTCTCTGGAACAAAAGGTCGGCAATCTTTCCGGCGGCAACCAGCAGAAGGTGGTCATTGCCAAGACCTTGGCGGCAAATTCAAACATTATTATTTTTGACGAACCCACACGCGGTATCGACGTCAGCGCCAAACAGGAAATTTACAAGCTGATGAACGAGCTGGTAGAAGCCGGCAAGGCCATTATTATGGTATCCTCGGATATGCCGGAGCTGCTGGGTATGTCGGACCGTATCGTCGTGATTGCGGAAGGACATAAAAACGGCGAGGTAGAAAAAGCAGATTTCGACCAAAACTATATTCTGGATCTTGCATCCGGCGGCAAAGTGAAAGGGGCTGTCTGATATGAAAAAGAACTGGGTGGAACTTTATAAAAAATACGGTATTTACATTCTGCTGGTGGTTGTCTTTGCCTTCTTTGCGGTAGCAGCCCCCAACTTCTTGGCGGCTAAAAATGTTATCAACATTCTGCGTCAGGTTTCCATGTTCGGCATTGTGGTTGTCGGCGTTTGCATGGTGATGATCGGCGGCGGCATGGACTTGTCCGTCGGTATGCAGATGGCTGTGGACGGTATGCTGATTGGCTATATGATGGTCAACCTGAACGTACCCATTCCCTTGGCGATTGTTATCACCATTGTTGTGGGTTGCCTGCTGGGTGCGGCAAACGGTATCATTGCCGTTAAAATGCACATTGCACCGATTATTGTCACCTTGGGTACTATGCTGGTGCTGCAGGGCGTTGCGTACCTGATTACCGGCGGTTATCCCATCACCGGTATGCCGGAGGCTTTCAAGGTTATCGGTCAGGGCTATGTGGGCATCATTCCTGTACCCGTCATCATCTTTGTTCTGTTTATCATCTTCGGCGCCATCCTGATGAACAAGACCTATCTGGGACGCTACATCTACGCCCTTGGCGGCAACAAAGAGGCCGCCCGTCTGGCAGGCATCAACGTTGACAAGCTGACGGTGGCAGTCTACACCTTCTGCGGCTTCTGCGCTTCCATCGCTGCCCTGATTATGGTGGGTCGTACCAATGCCGCACAGCCCGGCGCGGGCAGCAGTTACTCCTTCGACTGCATGACCGCCGCATGCCTTGGCGGTGTTTCCATCGCCGGCGGCGAAGGCAAGATCAGCGGTACGGTCATCGGCGTTATCATCCTTGGCATTCTGGACAATGGTCTGGTTCTGATGAGCGTCAACACCAACTGGCAGAGCGTTATCAAGGGTCTGATCCTGCTGGCTGCCGTTGCTATTGACTGCTATCAGGTTGTCAACAAAAACAGGAAAAAGGCTGCTGCCTAAGCGGTAGGGGAGGGTATCAAAATGATTTGCAGAAATCTGCCTTTTTACGAATTTCGTCCCGGCATCTTTGAGGTGGACGAGTTTGACTGCGTCAGCTGCTTTGTGGTCGTGGGCGAAAAAAGCGCCCTGCTGCTGGATGTAGGCACCGGCATAGGGGATTTGCGCTGGGTCGTGGAAAACCGCATCACAGACAAGCCTTATCAGGTGGTCGCCTCGCACAACCACGGGGACCATGTCGGCGGCGCGGGATTCTTTGACGAGATATGGATTCACCCGGCTGACCAAAATCTGGATTCGCCGCCCTTTGCCCCCACTGTGGAGTTCCGCAAAAATTATGCCGAGATCATCCGCAAGCGGGAGGGCAAATACTACGCCTACGACCCCGAAACCGATATCCGCCCTTGGCCGAAAGAGCCGGTCTGGAAACCCTTGGCGGACGGTCAGGTGTTCGATTTGGGCGGGCGCAAGGTGACCGCGCTGCACTGCCCCGGACACACGGCAGGGGAAATGGTTTTTTGGGATGACAAGACCCACACCCTTTTGTGCGGTGACGCCTGCAACTGCAATTGGCTGCTCAACACGACCCTGGCGCCGACGGTGCGGGAGTGTGCCGCGATATCGCTGAAGGCGCTGCAAAGGATTTGGGATATGCACAGCGAGTACGACGCAGTGTATAACTTCCACCACGACTTCCGCGGGTTCGGCTCCCCCCTGAACCCGGATGTAATGCCGAACCTCATCCACTGTCTGGAAATGATTCTGGACGGTACGGCAGAGTACCGACAGATTCCGGATGCACTTTCCGACTGCGGCGCTACCAAGACGGTGGCAATGTATAAGGACGTGTTTGTCTCCTGCATGGGACAGGACATTGAAAAAGTGATTTAAGGTAATACCGCATAATTCTAAGTGCCGATACGGCGAGCGAGGTGCGGCAGATGCTGTGCTACAGCCGTCGGAGCGGTGTTTAAGTCGTTAGGCGGGAATTGTGCGGTGTTGCCCTAACTATGTTAATATCTGCAAGATAATAGCCGGGAGGCATTGGCAATTTGAGTCAACTTCCCGGCTTTTTTATGCATTCTCTACTGCTGCGAAGGATTCAGGAAGCAACCTGATTCATGAGAGTTGATAACTCCCACCGCCTGCAAATAGGCGTAGATGATTATGGTCCCCACAAACTTCATGCCCCGCTTTTTCAAATCTTTTGAGATGGCATCAGATAATGGAGAGCTGACCTTGTCTACTTCTTGGATGATGTTTTCATCTGTCCAATGCCATAAATATCGGTCAAAACTGCCCCACTCTTGCTGTATCTTTTGAAACACTTGTGCGTTGACCACTGCGGCTCGTATTTTCAGCCGGTTACGGATGATTCCGGAGTCAGCTTGCAGAGCCATCAATTTTTTTTCGCTATAAGATGCCACTTTCCGTAAATCAAACCCATCAAAAGCACGGCGAAACGCTTCCCGTTTATTTAAGACACATTCCCAGGTGAGACCTGCCTGAAAATTCTCCAAAATCAACATTTCAAACAGTATATGGTCATCGTGAACCGGTCTGCCCCATTCCTCGTCATGGTATCGCAGATAAGTGGTATTAGCCAGGTTCACCCAATGGCATCGGATCTTTCTATCTGTCCATTGCATTCCTTACTCTGCCTCCAAGAGAAAAATAACAGGCCGGATGCCGTCTGGACATGCAAACATACCAACCGTATCGTCATTGAGCCAAGTCCCAGACGACTGTACCATTTAGTTTTCGGACACCCGTTGCATTCGTAAAGTCATTTTGAACCTGCTCCGAAATCGTCATTCTCGCACGCCTCCCGGAGAGCAGGCAGCAGCTCATCCAGCCGCCCGTCCAGTCCGAAGGACTTCTCTTTGATATTGTCCGCAATGTAGATCTCCCCCAGATTGATGGTCACATAAGTGGCGTTTGGCTCGCTGGCCACCAAGCGCATCATCGGAGCCTTGATCAGCTGATTGCGCCAGCCAATGCCCAGCTCCAGAACCACCAGTTTCTTTCCGTGGTAGGTTTTCAGAAAGTTTTGGAACCGTGCCTGGGCAGCGGTATCCAGAATCATTCTCTGACCTGCGTCCATGTGGATGTCCATGGGACCGCCGCACTTGGGACAACGCGGCACCAACTCTGTAGGCACATGGCCGCCCTGTTCGGCAACCGATAATTTTTCGGCCACCTCTAAACTTGAATAGAAGGTGTCGTGGCAGGGGCGGGCACACTGCATCGTAAACCAGTTGCCCTCGATTTCATAGATTTTCGTCGGATCGAAGCCACACAGTTCAAAGTGACCTTCTCCGTTTGATGTGACGACAAAGTAATCTTTCTCTCCCACAATGGCCTTCAAATCGTTCATCACCGGCGTAGGCTGGTACTGCCCGCAGTAATGATGGATGAGCCGAGCCCAGAAGGCCCACTTTTCCTCCTCGCTGGGCCATCCGGCCATCATGCCCTGCAAAATACAGCGCAGGCTGTATTTTTGTTTGAAATCTCCAAACAATTCATCAAAGGCTGCATTATCTGCAAACAAATGCAGTCCTTCGGTGATGGACAGGCCGTTACTGGTCCCGATCAGGATAGCGTCCGCTTCTTTTATTTTCTCTGCGATAGGTTTGAGATCAGGCATGGCTCGTAACCTCCTCGTTCTCTGTCATAACGAATCGTGCGTCTTGCAGCACCTTCCCGATGTCGGCCACAATGGTCATGCCCTTATCCTCCAACTGCTTGGGCAGGAAGTCATACTTGTTGTTGATAGCAATATATCGAGCATGGGGAAAGCTGAGGGTCATGTTCCAGAAAGGTTCTTGGATAAACATGGGAGTCATTCGACCAACGCCCAGCTCCAGGAACAGAATTTTGCTGTCCTTGTGTTCCAGTACGTAGCGAGAAATTTTTTCGTACTGTTCTTCGTATTTCTTTCCTTGCTGGAAATTCCCATATCCTCGCACCCAGGGGAATGCCTCACCGCCGCAGTGGGGGCATTTGGGAATAAGATCCGTGGGAATCTTCGTGCCATCCCCCATAGCGGCTACCATATCGGCCACCGGCTTTACCGCATCCCAAGTGTCATCGGTACAACAGGCGGCGCACTGGAAGAAGCGATGATCCCCCTGGATCTCTGCCACCTTCTCCTCCGGGTAAAGTTTGACGAATTGGGTATCCTGGTTGGTGGTGAGGATGAAGAAGTCCTTGCCTTTCAGCAAAGCGTCTAAATCCAAATAGGAATGACGCACAGGTGCGGTCTGGGTGGTGTGAAGGAAGGTGGCGAGATACCCCCAATACTCTTCCCTTGTCTTCCATGGGTGCATCATCCCTGCAAAAGCACCTTTGAAGTGGTACTTCTCGGCAAAAGGTCGAAAGTATTTGCGGTAGGAGTCGTTGTCTTCGTAGTAAAAATCTCCGCCACCGGCAGCGGACAGACCGGAGGCTCCGCCCACTACCACACAGTCGGCATCCTTTACCTCCTGCACCAACCGTTGAATCTGTTCACTGTACGGCAGCGGCTTTTTGTCGGTCAGCGGATAGGGCGTACTGCCGGAGGCATAGATCGGATAGTACTTGGAATAATTTCTCTGGGTCTGCATGACCAAATCATCGTAGAAGTTCATTGTCATCATTCCTTTTGAGCCTTTTGAGTGGGTGTTATTTTTATTCTTACTTCAAATTATTTTAGCATCCTCTTGCGTCGCTGTCAATATGCTGTTATAATAAAAATAACATCAAAGCAAAAAAGGAGATCGGGCCATGAAATATTCTACCCGCCTTAGTGACGCTGTTCATATTCTGGCTTTTATCGCGCTGTCCCCGGACTGCGACCTAACCAGCAACAAGCTGGCAGAGAGCATTCAGACGAATCCTGCCTATGTACGCCAGCTCATGTCCGCCCTGCGGACGGGAGGGCTGCTGGTCAGTGTCAAGGGGCATCCCCGCCCCGCACTGGCTCGTGAGCCGGAAAAGATCACGCTGCTGGACGCCTATCGGGCAGTGGAGGGCGACAAGCCCCTGCTCCATCAGGACATCCACACCAATCCTGCCTGCGGCGTGGGCGTGAACATTCAACTGGTGCTGCGGGATTTTTACCTCGACATTCAAAAAACAGCGGAACAACGGATGCAGGAAATCACGCTGAAAGATGTGCTGGAACAATATCACAGAAAGTTGGAAGGGACGCCCTTGCAGCGTTTGTGACGGATTGATTTTCAGAAACTCTTCTATTTGGGACAAAAATTCTTCTGAACGGGAAATACAGAACCTCTTTGCGGGACTATACTGAGAACTGGAGAGACCTATACCCCGTATCGGTATTCCGCTTTCCGACAAAGGGGGTTTCAAAAAATGCAGGAAAAGTACGATGTCACAGGCATGACCTGTGCTGCCTGCCAAGCTAGGGTACAAAAAAGCGTAGCTTGCCTGAACGGCGTGCAAGAGTGCAATGTCAATCTGTTAAAAAACAGTATAGAGCAAACAAAAAATCACCTTGCAAACTACATTGCAAGGTGATTTTTTTGGCGCGCCCGAAGGAATTCGCCAAGCCGCGCCCTAGAAACGCCCCACCGGGGCGTTTCTGCCCCGCGGGACGCAAAGCGCGGGGCACGGGCTGTTCGAATCCCTTCTTTTACTGCCCCGTAAAATCTGCAAAAAACAAAAAGAGCAGCACCCCATAAGGTGCTGCTCTTGGTGCGACCGGGAGGATTCGAACCTCTGGCCTTCCGGGTCGGAGAACTACGACATGGCAGTATAGACAGACGTTATACCGTAAATTCTGTTGGTTCTGCATCACTCTGGCACACTTATCACAAGCAATATAAAACAATGTGTCAACGATAAAAACTGACCGCAGACAGCCAAAAACACTGCCGGTGGTCAGTTGGTGGTCAACGGATAGACTTTTTCAGCGCCGTCTGGTGAAAATACGCAACGTGGCTTTAGGTGATAATTTCTCGAGTTTGCATTAATAAACATTTTATAGACAGGAATTCTTTTTTCTCTTGCAATGTCCAAAAGCAAACGCGCATATATAGGAGAAATCTTTCTACCAAGATAGATAGCACACGCTTTTTTCTTTACAAATGTGTGTTCTTCTGAAAGTAGCGCGGGTGTTGCGAAAGACCCCATAAGACGCCATTCATGCTCGGATTTCCACTCTGTGGATTTATGTATCATTATTTTGGTAGGTGCAAGCATATCGGGACACGGAAGGATTTTAGCTGCATCAAGTATGTTTCCCTGACTAGAAAATGTCTTAAAATAGTCGTTTACAAGAGAACATATTAAAAGCCATTCGGCATAAGGCGTTGCGTCGTAACGCTTTGATTGGTAAATAATTGGGAACAATTCACATCGAGTGGGCGACTCACTGTTTCCTTCACCTACAGAATCAACACATGGAAAGCCTCGAAAGTTATATCCAATGGAAAATCCTGTACTTGAGGATGCATAGTGTCCCCACATATTTGCAGATGTAATCGTATCAGAGAAACAGGCGAATTTTAATGTGTTTTGCGTTAAAACCGAAATTTTCGGAGAGTATGCTTTAATAGCATTTCGAGAAAATGCTTCAAAGTGTCGTAAATAAGATTCCATATCTCCTACAGTAATATGCGCAATGGCTTCTCTCATCTGACAAAGAACTTCACGCGGGAAAAAGTATTGTACTATCTGCGGAAGTTCTTCCCAGGAAACCTTTCCCGAAGCGAACCGTGAAAATTCGTTTATAGCCTGTAAAACGTGCGCGGTGATTTTTGCTTTATCAAAATACAGCAACGCATCATAATCATCATTCATGACATTTCCCTTGGAAAGCCAGATTTTATCATCCCAAAGGGCTTGAAGAGAAAGTTCATTACAGGAACGATAGCGAAATAGCATTGGCGGAATCATCGATTGAATGCCGTCCAATAGGGGTTTATACAGACGATTATATTCCTCGATCGAAAGGCTGCCTTGAAGCGCGGTATCATTCATCAGCTTCGCGTATTCTCTGAGAGTCATCACATTCACTCCCCTTTTATAGATCGCGTTACAAATTAACGAATCCTGCAGTGCTTATTATGCGCCAAATTGTATCTGAGCAGTTTTGTGAAGTGGATAGGCATTGGCTGGTATTTCATTACTGTATGTTCCAAAATGCAATCACTGTACTCATGTTTTCAGCCGATATTTACGCGCACGTCCGGCGCCCTCTGCAACAACAGCCTCTTGTTCAATCAATTCTGCCAAATACATTTTCGTGCGGGAAACCTGAAGTCCGACCGCCTCGGCAATTTCTTTGCTTGCCGCTTTAGGAGTGTCTGTCAGGTACTGTAAAATGTCCGCTTTGCGACGTTCAGCAATGCCGCCTTCTTTATCGCCAATTTTTGCCGCCACTTTTTTGCCGCCACTTTTTACCGCCATTTTTGCGGCGGAAAGCGGTAGTGTCAGCGTTGTCCGATCTGGATTAAATGCTTCTACAATCTCTGGCACCTGCCACCCCTGCTTTTGCCAAACGGAGCGAATACTTGGCAATCCACTTCCTGCACGCTCGCCAACATTTATCAGATTGAACATTTTAATCAGCGATTCGTTGCGTGGATCCGATACACCGCCCACAAGAGCCTCCTGCACATTGATACGGAAAGCACCCGGATTTGCAATACGAATTTTATCCGGCCATTTTTGAATCACCAGACCGCGTCGGTCATAGTAGTCAGCATGGATCAAGGCGTTTGCCAAAGCCTCGCGCAAAGCCTTATGCAGAGGGGTGTCATCAATGCGGTCAGCACCATTCAGTTTGAACGGAACTTTTATGTCCTGCGCAATGCGGTTATAAACGCGGAAATAAAAGTCACAGATATTACCACTCCAATCGCCTGAACTGGACACGATTCTGTCCGTCCAGCGCTCATCTTCTGTGGCACGGCGATCATGTTCCTGATAGTCCAGAAAATAATGCGGAAATTCCCGCACGATTTCGTATTCATGTCCGAACATCAATAATCCCGCAGCAGTAGGGCGCAGTTTCCCACTGCCGTCCCGCGCCATAGCGCCAATACGATGCAGGAAATCCTCAACCGCCAGTTCTGACCAGACATGCCCGGGACGCAGATTGTCCATACGCTGGCGATACCGACGAATCGTATCCATATCGAACACATTGGTGGTCATTGTGTCCATCACGCGAGCATCCTGTGAAATATCTGCTTGGTCGCGCATCATCGCACGCACTTCGTCTTTTGTGCAGCGATAATCACCCTCGCCATTGCGACGGTAAGAACCAGCAAAAGGGTCCGATCCAGCATAAACAGGCTTGTCGTGACGGTCGGCACGAGGAACCTCAATAATAACAATTCGGTTTCCGCCGCTTTCGACAATCTGCACATTTCGGTCAGAAAGAATATTTACATTGACGACGGAATGATTGTTGACACTATTCCAGAAATCGGAAACAATCTTTTCGGGAGAGGATAGTGGTACGCTGGAAAAGCTCTTGTCTGCATTTTCTACAACGCCGAGCAAAATATAACCGCCGAAAGTGTTGGCAAAAGCCGAATATGTTTCCCAAATGCTGCGGGGTAGCCCACCTTGAGCCTTTTTTGCTTCAATGCGGTTGTTTTCTTTGTATTTACTCAATTGGGATAAATCTAGCATAGCATCTATCTCCGAATGCGTTATTTACAATTAAGATAAATCAATTATAGTACATAGAGCGTATAAAGGTCAATGAAATCACATTATGCTAGTATAAAATTTTTGATGCCAATATTGTTGGATTTGCTGTTACCGATATAAGCTATCTCTATGCAGACATTAATTCAAGCCATAATAATCGTAGGCTTGGATATAGTTGATTATAGTTTGGAAGTCGATAAAAAGCGAGTTGGAAAACGTATAAAAAACGACATGAAATCGAGTGCTGTAAAGCTGAACAAGAACGAAAAAGCAAACGATAGTACGTTGATTTATTTGTGAATTTACAACTTATAGCGTAGTTACTTATGGGTATTCAGTCGGAGAACTACGACAAGCCCGTACAGACCAACGTTGAAGCGTGAATTTTGTTGGTTCTGCACAGTTGCGTCCAAAGCAAGAAAACGCCTGTTGGTGGTTGTCACAACGGGCTTTTCGGTGTTTTACGGTGCGTCTGCACAGTAGTAGTCAAATGGTGGTCAAAGAATGTAAAATAAAACGCAATAGAGTACCACTATTCCCGGTATATGACCCTTGCTTTAGCATCTTGCTGTTTTCCTATATAAACCCGTTCATTATGTTCAATTCCAAAAATGCTTGTGCATTTAATTGTCGTGTTCATGCAAAAATATCCCAAAGAGTTTGTCCAACTTTCCCAACGATTTCTATAGACATCCTCAGCGAAATATATATCGAAAGCAAGTTTCTTCATCATCAATCTGTGGCTTATTCTGCTTGCAAATTTTAAATTACTTCATATTTCCATTGCAAGTATCCATAATTTTCGTCCATAAAGTGGGCCAAAAGCTGAAATCACTCCAGCGGCCGGGGATAAGCCAGCCGGGCAGGGTTTGCAGAAAATGGGGTACCGCCCACGCAAATGCCAGTGCTAAAGCAAACAGGGCTGCCCCGTGCAAGACACCGGGCAGGGCACAAATAAAGCGCAGCAACAGCACGACCAAAGCCAGTCCGACAATCAGGGCAGGCAGGGCACACGCTGCTTGAGCCAGCCATGCCTTTTGGGGGCCGTAAGTGATGGCGGTGATCTTTCCGGCACCGGTTGCTGCGGCCCACTGTTCGGCGTCCGTTTTGGGGGTGTCGGGCGAAAGACCCCGCAGCGCCGCGTGGGTAAAGCCGCTTTGCGCCGGATAAAGAAGCGTTTTGCTTTTACTTTTAAACACGCCGGAAATGAAATACTCGGTACGGTCCAGTGCAACAGTCAAGCCCATAATATCATAGCTGCCAAACAGTGTCCACGCCAGCGTCGAAGAAATCGCGCACTGCTGTCCTACGACACCGGGTGCTGTGCCCTGAAGATATTCCACGGGCAGACAGTCCTGCGCTGTACCGTCAAAGCCGATACAGGTCACATCTTCCGCTGTGCGGTCAGAATCTGCCGAGACCGCTGCTGCTTTCTCGCTCCAAAAGCTGGCAGTAACGGCTTGAGTGTTGGCATTACTTTTTTCCCATTCCCGTGCAGCGGCAAGCTGCCCGGCTGTAAGCGGGGAAGACAGGGTCACCGTCACGGTTGGGTTCTGCTGTACAATATGCGCTGCGCGGGTCTGCAAAAGCAGCTGCAAAACTACCAGCAATACTGCCGCAACCGCCCAACCTCTTTTACGATGCATCATGGATCTTCACCCGGTCCCCGGCCTGCACGGCCCGCGTACTGCTGACAATGACCTGTGTATCGGCGTCCAGCGCACCACTGACGGCGGCGGTGGTATCGCCCGTTTCCACCACCGTGACAGGCAGCGATACTACGATATTCTGCTGACCCAAGATTGTGGCTTTTTGTTCGATAGCCAGCACATAGCAGCCGGTATTATCTTTATGTACCGCGCTGGCCGGCAGCACACAGGGCCGCTTTTCACCCTGCACCGTGGCCGATGCGTTGGCAGCACCGGCACACCATGCCCCTTTGGACAAGGTGCATTTTGCTGTAACGGTGCCGTTTTCATCCGGGGCCGAAAGGCTCTGCACGGCGGCATCACAGCTTGCGCGGCTCTGGCTCAGGTGCAGTACAGTGCCAACTGAAACAAGGTTGGCTTGAGATTCTTCCAAAGGAATTTCGGCGGTAAAATCGGCATCTGCAGCCAGCTGGCCGCCCACGGCAGGGGAGGGCTGCCCAACCACGAGATCCAGCGACACAAGGGTGCCATCACTGGGGGCAGTCAGTGTGCCGCCCGCCTGCTGCACGGCAAGCAAGGCATCCAGTTCGGCCTGCAGGGTTTCGGCATCAGAGGCCGTTACAGCAGCAGCGGCGCGGTCCAGTGCGTTCTGTTTTTCCGTGGTTTCCTGCTCTTTCTCCAGCGTGTGCAGTGCGGTGTTGCGGTTATCCTCGGCACTTTGGGCGGCGGAAAGTGCCGCATTGTTGGCATCTTCGGCGGCTTTTTGGGCGCTGTACAGGGCATCCTCCGCAGCTTCCAGGGCAGCGGCGGCGTTTTCTACGGCGGCCTGTTTTTCAGCGTCGTCCGCATAGCCGGCATTGCGGGCTTTTTCCAGAGCGGCAGCAGCTTCGTCCCGCTTGGTCTGGGCACGGGAAACGCTCTCTTCACCATCGGCGTAGATTCTGTGTGTTTCCTCGTAGGCACGTTCTAATTGCTGCTGGGCGAGCTGGGCGGCGTAGGGGTCGGCGGTGTCTCCCGCCGTCTGTTGTGCGGCCTGGGTCCGGGCCTGCTGCAACGCGGCCCGCTTGGCGTTTACGGCGCGGTCCACTTCAGCGGCATCAAACACGGCCAGCGTGTCCCCGGCCTTGACGGTCTGCCCCGCCTGCACGGGTACTGCCATGACCAGCAGACCCGCGGGCACTGTAAAAGGTGTGCCGCCCGCAAAGCTGACCGTGGCCGTAGTGCGCACGCTTTTTGTCACATTGCCGGAGGACGGCCTCTGCACCGTCACGCTGGCCATGGCTGCCCCTGCTGTACCGCGGGCCAGCAGTGTCAGCACCAGCAGCAGTGCAAAAAAGCGGACAATCCACCCAAGCCGCTGGCGCTGGCGTGGGTCCATCCCGATAAGCAGTTCGATAGGTCCTCATCCTTTCACGGCTCCGGCCAGGATCCCCTGTTCCAGATACTTTTGGCCGAAAGCAAAAATCAGTACGGCGGGCAGCAATGCAAACAGGCTGGCCGCCATGGTCAGTGCCAGGTCGCGGGTAGTATCGGTCAGATAGAGTGACAGCGACCAAAGCGACTGTGTTTTTAAAAAGGTCATAGGCTGTTCCAGCGCATTCCAGGCATCCAGAAAGCTCATGGTCAGCGCAGCCAGGATACCGGGCAGCCCCACTGGCAGGCCGATTCGCGCAAACTGCTGCCACGGGGTCGCGCCATCTATAGCGGCAGCTTCCAGCAGCGGCAGAGGAACAGCGTCAAACCCGCGCTGCATCACAAATACGGGAAATGTGCTGAATGCCCCCGGCAGAATGACCGCCCAGACAGTATCCATCAGTCCCAGGTGGTTTATCGTCAGATAGGCAGGCACCATAGTGACCTGGAACGGCAGCAACATTAAAATAAGGTACAGCCCCCGCACGGCCCCGCGCCCGCGAAATTTCAAGCGGGAGAGTGCCCATGCGGCGGGAGCACCCACGACCAATTGACCAGCCAACTGCGGAAATGTCTGCAGGCAGGTGTTCCAATAGGTGGTAAAGTATTCCGGTGTGTCCAGCAGCAGCTTGACAGCAGGTTCCAGCGTAGGGTAGCTGGGCAGCAGGGTCCACGCAGCCTGCCCGCTGCCGGAAAGCGCCGGGCCGATGGTCGCTGCCAGCTCCTCCGAGCCGGTCAGCGTGCCCATCAAAAGGAACCATAGCGGGAACCATACGAGCAGGACGAATGGGAAAAGCAGAATTTTTTTTAGAGCCGTTTTATGCATACCGCGATCACCGCCCCCAGCGCCCCTGCCATCAGGATTGCTGCGGCGCTCAGCCTTGGCAGATCCAGTGCCAGGAACCAGTTGTTGAACAAATGCTGCAATAAATAGATGCTTTTTTCCGGGTAGGCCCCGGCCACCAGATAGGCTTCGCGGAAAACTTTAAAGGTGTTCAGCAGACTCAGCACCAGCGTGACGGCCAGTGTGGGCAGCAGGTTGGGCAGGGTAATGGCTGTAAACTGCCGCCACCCACTGGCACCATCCACGGCAGCGGCCTCGTACAAGTCTGTGGAGATGCTGTCCAGCCCGCTGGACCAAAGGATGCTGTCATAGCCGATGTTTTTCCACAGATAAGTACCGATCAGCACCCAGAACGCAGCATCCGTGCCCATAAAGTCACAATGGGTGCCAAAAGTTCCGTTCACAAGGCCGTTTTGGGCAAACAATACTTTCCAGAGCAGTGCAAGGCTTGCCACCGGCAAAGCCATGGGCAGCAAAAAGGTCGTGCGGCAGACCTCGGCCCAGGAGGTATTTTTTAAGCCTTTCGCCCGTAGCGCCAAAGCCAGTGCCAGACTGAGCGCCAGCAGCAGCGGAACGCATACTCCGATAAACCGCACCGTATTTTCCACCGCCAGTCGGAACGCATCGTTGCCCAGTACCGCCGTATAGTTGGCAAGGCCCACAAAGTGTCGCCCCATCGTGTCGGTCACGCTGCGGCGCACCGTCTCCACAAAGGGGGCCAGCACAAACAGGGTGACACCGCACAGGCTGGGGGCCAGAAACAGCCAGGGCGTAGGGTCCGGGTGTTTGTTTTGACTTTTCTGCATACAATTTTTTCCTGCAAAGCGATGCGCGGGGCAGCATGGCCGCTCCGCGCACCGATGTTACTTTTGTTCTGCCAGATACAGCGCCAGATCACTCTGCACACCCGCCACAGCGGCGGCCACGTCCTCGCTGCCGTCAATGATGGCCTTGGCATGGTTTATAAAGCTCTGCTGCAGCATCACCGGGAACAATACAGGTGTGGTGCAGTTGGCGTAGAAGGCATCCAGGTCGCCGACATACGCGCCGGTCACTTTACCCGTTTTTGCGCCGCTTACCGTCGCTTTGACGGCATCGAGTTTTTCCCGCAGGCAGTCCGCCCGCACCGTTGTACCATCGGAGCAATACTGGCTTTGCACATCGGTGCCGAAGAACGCAGCGGCCAGCCCCTTTGCGGCATCCGGATTTTTGCTGTTGGCATTCACGCCCACCAGTACCTGCGGGTTATAGGCACCCTGCGTCAGGCCGGGCATCGGGATCATATCCACGGGAACGGCCTCGGCATCCGCATCAAAAATATCGTTGGTGCGCGCCATTGCAATGACGGCGTAGGGGGTGGCAACATCCATCCAGCCGAATTTGGCGCGGCTGCAGGTGCTGTACTCGTCCTGCTGTGCATCGATGTTGACAGTGTCCGAGTTGTCGTAGCTCTGGACAGATACACCGTCCATCTCGGTGTTGATATAGTCAGCCATGCCATAGTAGTCGGCAGTTGTTTTCACAAAGGTAAATATCTTGGTCAGGGCGTCTGCATCCAGTGCGCCGTCGTGCAGCAGGGCATTGGCACTGGAAGGCAGGAGCAGCTTCGCGAAGTCAACGCCGCTGGCCAGCGCCAGAGCATACTTCTGGTCATCGGGCAGAGCCGTGTAATATTCATCGCTGTACTGCTCGGTGTCGGGGCGGGGTGCAGCGGCCAGCACGGCGTCCTGCAGGTCGTTCAGGTCGGTCAGGCCGTCCAGCGTGCCCGCGTCACCACAGAGTGCCGGGACGATGAACCGCGCAGGCAGCACATAGGCCCTGCCATCGGTCATAAACGGATCGATGATATTGCTCTGCAGCGCATCCAGCGGCACGGTGTCACTCATGTCAGCCAGCATTCCCTTATTGATATAGGTCGTGTAGTCGACACGATCCAGAAGCAGCACATCAGGCCCTTCCCCGGCCAGCAGTTCGGTGTTCAGCTGGGTCAGCGCATCGTTGATGGCGGCGCTGACATCATCGGTGTCGGTCTGCACGGCGGTTTCAAAGGTAACGTCCACCTCGGGATTGGCTTTTTTGTAGGCGTTCACGGCCAGCCGCGCCGTGGCGGAATCCGCCAATGACCAGACGGTCAGCGTTGTGTCGGCATGGGTGGGCAGCGTTTCGTCATAGTGATAGAAATAGAGATCGCCGTTTCCGCCGCTGTCGCCAAAGAGCAGGACCATAAAGTCCTCCGCCGCCGTGCGCAGCAGAGAGAGCGGATAGTTGCTGGAAATGCTCATCGCTGTGCCCTCGGCAGGGACGACCTGCTCCGGCAGGGTGCCGCCGGGGGCCAGGCGGTAGATGCCGTCCGTGCAGGCGTAATAAGCCGCGCCGTCTGCGTCGCCGGTCAGCGCTTGAGAACTGGTCGCATTGGGGACCGGGTTCAGCAGCTCGGTGCTTGCACCGGTGGCGGGGTCCAGGGCGTTCAGGATAATATCGCCGGTATTATTGTCAAAGCTCAGGTAAACAAGCTGGTTGCCGACTGTCGTGAGGGAGTTGAGGCTGTACGCCAGATCCTGCGGCAGTGCGGCGGTCGTAACACTGCCGTCAGTCAGGCTGACCTGCACAAAATCCACGGTGTCGCCGTTGGAGACAAAATCCAGCTTATCCCCCTGAAATACAGCTGTGTTGGGGTTGATGCCCTGCTTTACCGTGTCATCCTCTACAACGGTTTTGGTTCCGTCAGGTGCCTGCAGAACCAGCCCGGCATTCTCCCCGTCATAGGTGATAAGCGCCTGCTCACCGTCCGGCGCAACGAGGATCCACGTGACCATCGCATCGCCCACGTCAAACGCTGCAGGTTCCGATGTCCAGTTGGTTCCGTCAGTGCTGGTGCGGCGGGTGTAGTCTTCGATGCTGTCCTCCCCCACCTTGCCGGTGTACAGAACAATCGTTCCGTCCGCCAGCTGCGTCGGGTAAGAGATGAGCTGCTCACCGCCAAGGTCAACGCGGCTCTCGACCCAGCGGCCCATCTGGGTATCGGTGGTGTCTGCAGCGGTCAGGCTGGGAGTGGTGTCCTGCCTGGCGCAGCCTGCCAGACTCAAAATAAATGCCGTGCATAATCCGGCACTGATGATTCGTTTCATAAGTATGTGCCCTCCTTCATCGGGTGTAGCACCAGTATACCGCCCGAATCTTGAATTGTCCTTGAAAAAAGCTGCGGCTTTTCAAGACTGTTTCAAGGTTTGGGGTGTATACTAGAAAGGGAAAAGGAGAATTATGCCATGCGGATTTTATTGATCGAAGATGACCGCGCCCTTTGCACGGCGCTGCTGCCTGCCCTGCAAGCTGCGGGCTATACTGTAGATACCTGCCACGACGGCGCAGACGGCAAAGCCCTTTTGTGCGGCGGCGCATACGATGTCTGTGTACTGGACCGGATGCTGCCCGGGCTGGACGGTCTTAGCCTGCTGCGGGCCGCCCGCGCCAAGGGATGTACCACCCCGGTGTTAATGCTGACGGCCCTGTCCGGCATCAATGACCGGGTGGACGGCCTGGATGCCGGTGCAGACGATTACCTGGGCAAGCCCTTTGACACGCGGGAGCTTCTGGCCCGGCTGCGGGCACTAACCCGCCGCCCCGGCACCACTGCCGAATCTGCCATACGCTGCGGTGACGTGACGCTGGATGCCGCCCAACTGACCCTGAGCGGGCCAAAGGCCGCTGCGGCCCTGACCAAGAGGGAGGCCGATCTTTTAGAGGTACTGCTGCGCACACCGGGGCAGCTGCAGACCCGTGCGGTGCTTTTGGCGCGGGTTTGGGGACCACTGGCCGAAGTTGAGGACGCTAATCTGGACTGTTACATCCATTTTGTGCGGCGGCGGCTGAAAGCCGTAGGCAGTGCGGTAACGATCACCACCGTGCGCGGTAGCGGCTATAAGGCGGAGGTACCGCCATGCTGACTGCACTGCGCCGCCGTTTGACCCTGCTGATGACGGCGCTGACCTCGTTGGTGCTGGCAGGTGCGCTGGTCGTGACATGGAATTATGCCGCCGCCCAGTACAGGACCGCCGCGGAGACGCTGCTCACGCAGAACTTTTCTGCCATCGTTGACCGGCTGGACAGCGCCGACAGCGTAAGTGACGCTTGGCTGGCTGACCAGGAGCACAACAGCGGCTGCCTTTTGTTTTTGTGGGACAACGGTGCCGCGCTGCATTTTGCGGGCACCACGGGCAGCGCCGATGCCCGCAATGCGGTTGAACCTCTGTTAGAAGAAGGTTTGTCCCCCCTGCTGGACACAAGTCTGCATGACAGCAGCGGTGCCGTGCAGCGGCAAAGCGCGGTGTTCACGCTGAACGAATACCGCTGCCACGCAGCCTTGCTGCCGCGCGGCACAGCAGGCAGTTATCTGCTTGTGGCCGCTTTACAGGATATGGGCTTTGTACACCGTCATGCGGTCCAGACAGTTGTGCAGTATGGTGCGATCTGGTTCACTGGCACACTGCTGCTGGCGATCATCAGCTGGCGGCTGACCGGCAAAGCGCTGGCTCCGACGGCATTGGCCATGCGGCGGCAGAAGGAGTTCATCGCCGCAGCCGGGCACGAACTGCGCAGCCCGCTGGCCGTAGTAAAAGCAAGCCTGGACGCTGCGTGCCGCACTCCTGTGACTGAACGCGCCACCCTTTTGCGGAATGCCGAGCAGGAGACGGACCGTATGGCGCGGCTGGTGGAGGATCTGCTGGTGCTGGCCAACGGCGACTTGGATGCCTTGCCGGCCCATCTGCACCCCATCGCACCGGATAACCTCTGCCTAGAAGTATACGATGCGTTTTTCCCGTTGGCGCAGCAGCGCCAACACCCGTTAAGTCTGACCCTGCCGGAGGACAGCGTTCCTTCCATAGAGGCGGACCCGGACCGTGTAAAGCAGCTGCTGGCAATCCTGCTCAACAATGCGTTTGACCACACCCCCGCGGGCACCCCCGTGGAACTGTGCTTGACATACTGTGGGGAAAAAATCACCCTGGCCGTGCAAGACCACGGCCCCGGCATACCGGATGCCGAAAAAGCTCGGGTCTTTGACCGTTTTTACAGCGCTGATCCCAGCCGCACCGACAAGCACAATTTTGGCCTTGGTCTAAGCGTAGCCAAGGAACTAGCCCGGCTGCATCATGCAGACTTGACCGTGACCGACACCCCTGGCGGCGGGGCAAAATTTGCGGTGACTTTTGCGGCAAGGATATCTTAATGCTTGATTGACATCCATAACCGAAAGATGCATCAGCGAACCCTGCTGATGACTATGTACAATACATTAGACGGTGAGCAAACTCTCTAATGAAATCCATCATAGGTGGATTGTCGCCTTGAATTGTGAATGTCGTGTAAACAATTAGCACTTACTGTTGACAGACTGCTAATCTGTGGCGTATACTAGACTTACAGATTTATTCTGTACCAGCACCTTTACAACTGAATACACAGCATAACAGGTACTTTACTTTCCCGGTGGGGCGCACAGCAAGGTCAAGGCAGACCCTAACCCACGGCTGGGAGAGAACATAATGATACTCCAGATGCCCCACAGCTTCAGATGGGGTGACCGCGCAGGGGTTGTGATCAGTAAGATCCCTGCAGAGTCAGTGTACGGTCGTCGTCAGCGGCTTGCCTGTTATGTTCCCATGTCTGGGGGCGAGCGGCAAATTAGACATTTTTTCTCAGCATTTATTTTGATGTACACGGTTTCTTTTATTTATTTTTATTATTTACATAACCGTGTAACTAACGCTAACATGCGTATTATTTGATTTTTAATGAATTCACATCAAAATTTGCGGGGAAAGTGTACCCTCACGCCCGGATAGAACAGAGAAAATATAGAAAGAGCCCGGAGGGCCTTACCAAATCGGTAAGGCCCTCCGGGCTCTTTTTTCTCCCCGGAAAGTGTATTCAAGAGGGTTACATGAAACAACAATACAAATTAAGAAAGAGGGTGTATGTATATGACAAAATCAAATCCAGAAGATTGTGCAAAATATATACGCGGGCCGCCGGAGTGAATCCGTTCTGATTCACTTTTTGAGGGAAGAACTGAAAAGTGAATCATATCTGATTCACTCTCGCACCTCGCCCAAATGCGGCCCACGTGGAGGAGAATCCCCGCATCGCACACGGATCGCGAGGTCACCTACAAAACCGCCGTTTGGCACGTTTGTGGGGCTGTGGGGCGGCATAGCCGTACAGCTTACTACAAGAGAGTAAAACTTACTACACACAAAATCACGATAATATGAGATAATGTATATATCTTGAAATTGAAAGGATGATGCAAATGACTTTTACAAAACTTCCGAAAGCAATCACCGCAGAAGAACTCCTCTCCACGCCACTGCCGCCGGTCAAGTGGATCATTCCCGGTCTGCTCCCTGCCGGATTGGCGCTGTTTGCCGGTCCCAGCAAGGCAGGCAAAAGTTGGCTGACGCTGTGGCTCTGCTTACAGATTGCGCAGGGCAATCCTGTCTGGAATCGAGAAATAGAGCCATGCACCGTGATTTATTTCTCGTTGGAAGATACATTTAACCGTCTGCAAAATCGCATTTTCCAGCTTATCGACGGCGGCGATGCCCCAGAACGGCTGATTCTGCAAACCGAATGTCCGAGTATTGGGCAGGGATTGGAGGAACAAGTTGAGGCACTTGTCCACACATATCACGATGTTGGTCTAATCGTTATCGATACACTTCAAAAAGTGCGTCTAAGCGACGGAAACGGTGGAATGTATGCGAACGACTATAAGGAGGCAGGTGCATTGAAAAAGCTTGCTGACAAGTATGGCATCTGTATTTTGCTGATTCACCACTTGCGCAAGCAAACTGCATCCGACCCATTTGATCAGATTTCCGGCTCCACAGGTCTTATGGGCGTAGCCGATACAAGCTGGGTCATGCAGAGAAAACGCATGAGCCAGACCGCTGACATTCTGCTCACCGGGCGCGATATGGACGACAGAACGCTGCATTTGCGCGAAGAAAGCTGTGTTTGGACTTTAGAAGATGAGGAAACCGCAGAAGAACGGGAAATCAAGGCTGTGCCGGATTACCTGTGGAAAGCGGCAGAGTATATCGAAAGTGTCGGAAACTGGCAGGGAACGGCATCAGAATTGCTTGCAGAAGTGCATATCGAGGGAGTACAGCCGAATCAATTTACCTATAACATGGCCAAGTATTTCGATAAAGTGTTCGAGCCGAAAGGTATTCACTATAAAACCCATCGAAAGAACAAGGTTCGTCTTTTGAGCTTCTATGGTGACGATGGTGACGGTGGTGACGATGATATTGACATAACTCAATTATCGGGGTGGGGTATCCCAGAAAGACCGTCACCATCGTCACTCGGAGCGCTTGAGGGAAGCAAGCATGGGCAAAGTGTTGCCACAGGGCAACCCGCCGAAAAGCCTACGGGGACAGCCCCGAACCCCTGTGAGGCTGCTGGCGCATGAGAAAGCGCAGCGTTGGAATCAACATCCGAGTGACCGTCACCGAGAAGAAAAAGGTGACGATGTTGGCTCGAAAGTGTGGCTTGTCACTCTCAGAGTATTTACGCCAGCGGGCGCTGGGATATGAACCGGGCGGGCATCCGCCCAAGGAGGTATTTGATGTGTTGGACAAATTGGATGAAATTGCAGAGAACTGTTCTGCACGGGAAGGGGCAGCCATCAACGCCCAGACCGACCGTATGAGGGATTTGCTCATTGGCAGTCACTAAGATCTGGACGATTAAGGACAGCTTACAGCGCGTCCTTGATTACGCAGCCAACCCGGACAAGACCGAATACGATGCCCTTGCCCAGACACTGCACTACGCAGAGAACGATGCCAAGACCAAGCTGAACGAGAGCGCCCAGCTTGTCACCGGCATCTATTGCAGGGCAGACCATGCGTGGGAGGATATGCGAGCCGTACAGGAACGCTTTGGTAAAACAGACGGCGTGGTGGCGCTCCATGCCTACCAGAGTTTCCGCGAAGGGGAGGTTACTCCGGAGCAGTGCCACGAAATTGGCGTGGCGCTGGCCCGCAAGGTCTGGGGCAAGCGCTTTCAGGTGCTGGTCGCCACCCACATGAATACGGATAACCTGCACAACCACTTCGTTATCAATTCTGTATCGTATGTGGACGGCAAGAAATACGAGCAACGCCGCAGCCAATATGCGGAATTTAGAGAAACTTCAGACAAGCTGTGCCGGGAGTACGGCTTGTCGGTAGTGGAGCAGCCCAAGACCAAGGAACCGGCACGGTACGCCCGGATGCGGGAGGCCATCGACCAAGCCTGTGAGGATGCCAGTACCGCCGAGAATTTCCACAGGGCGCTGTATCGGCAAGGGTATATTTTCGGCAGTGACCCGAACCGAAGGTACGCAACCATCCGGGCGCGGGATGGTGGACGAGCCGTGCGACTTTATAGGCTGGGAGAAGAATACGATCTTACGGCCATAGATGACAGACTGCGCGGAAACTATCTGCTGTATGGGTCAGGGCTGTATGAACGGAAACATCCGACCAGACAGTATACGCCGAAACGATATCGCCCCAAGAACCATTACATAGGAAAAGGCATCCTCCAAATTTTCTTCGAGGTATTCTTTGGAGAATCCCAGGTGCACCGCTTGTATCTGTACTACTGTTATCAGTTAGGCATCCTGCCCAAGAAACAGCAACCGCGTATCAACCGCCCGGAACTGGAGCGCATCTGGAAAGACACCGAGAGAATCCTTGCAGAACACGCTTTTGTCCGCGACCACAAGTTTCCCTCTTTGCAGGCAATCGTGGACTACCGCAAGGGCTTGTCCCAGCAGATGGAAACCCTTACTGCACAGCGTGCCGAGGTCGTCAAGCAGATGCGCCGAAAGGATGCTCCGTCGGAACTGGCAGACCGCCGTGCAGTGCTTACCTGTAAAATTGCGGAACTCCGCAAAGAGGACAAGATTGCAAAGGGAGCCATCAAACGAGTCCAGCGAACGAGAGAATCCAACCGCATAGACCAAGAAAACCGAAGTCAACACACAAACAATAGAAACCGCCGCCGAGATCGTTCTCGGCAGCGCTGACAAGGAGGTACAATGGCTTACATCAAGAAAAAATCCGAACGAAAATTCAAAATCACTGTCTGCAACGGCTATAAGGTCAATGGTCAGAAGCGAATGATAGCGCAGACCATCACTGTGCCATCATCCGTGCCAAAGCGCGGAATTCAGCAGTATGTCATGGCTGAAGCGGAACGCATCGAGAAAAAGTTCAAGTATGGCGTAGAAGAAAGCGACCAGACCCACTTTGAACAGTACGCCGAAAATTGGCTCAAACGGCAGGAACCGTTCTTTAAGGCTACGACATACGCCGGGTACAAACGAAATCTGGGTATTGTTTACCCGCTGATTGGGGGCATCCCTCTTGCAAAGTTGCTTCCCATGACGCTAGAGGAAATGTGCGAGGAATTGCGCAAGCGCCCCGGACGTGGTGGAAACTGCATCAAGGAAACAACGGTGCAGAAATATCTCGAAACGGTTTCCTCGGTGCTGGAGGATGCCAAGAGAAATGACATCATTCCATTCAATCCGGCGCACCGTGTCCGCAAGAAGCATTTTGAGAAGGAGGTGCAGCATATCCCGCAAAAGTATGACATAAGAAAACTGATGCAGGCGATAAGGGATGAGCCGATTTTATATCGCGCGTATTACACGCTGGCCATCACAACCGGTCTGCGGCGCGGGGAACTGTGCGCCCTGCAATGGCGGGACATAACCGGTGCTTGTGAACTGACCGTCCGCCGTTCCCGCAGCTGCGCATCTGGGCAGATTGTTGAGAGTGACACCAAGAGTCATCGAGAACGGATTGTAACCATTCCGCTGGGGATATGGGAGCTTCTGATGGCGCTGCGACAGCAGCAGGTGCTACATAGCGGCGTTCCGGATAGAGAGCAGCCGATTTTTACTGACCCCGATGGTCATGCACCGCACCCGGATACCTTTACCCGACATCTGCGTAAGCTGTATAAGCAATGCGGATTATCTGAGGATTACCACCTGCACACTCTGCGACATTTCTACGCAACCTATCTGCTGCAGGAGGGTACCAGCAAACAGGTGGCGGCATCGTTGCTCGGTCATGCAGATACGGCATTCTTGGAACGCACCTACTGCCACCCGCAGGACGTGGCGAAGCGTCAGGCGGCAAACCTGATGCAAGATCTGCTGAACAGCCAAAATCCGTGCTATGTTGCATTTATGAAAAATAAGAATAGAAAAGCCAAGAAAGCAGGTTGAATAGGCAGCGGCACCGTCAGCAATGGCGGTGCCGTTTTTGTCAGTAATAGGTAGATTTTAGGGCGAAAGATTGTTGGGTGTGGTGATAGCTTTCTGTCGCAGTTGTCGGTATGCTTTGTAGTACCGCAGGTCAATAAAACATACAAAGGAGCGTTGAAAACGATGGCATCTATCAGAAAACGCGGCAGTAATAGCTATTTGATTGTAGTATCTCGTGGGTATGACTACGAAGGGAACCGACTAAAATCTGTGCAGAAAACGGTCAAGCCACCCAAGGAGTACACACCCAAACAGGCAGAGAAATGGGTAAAGGAACAGGCAATCCTATTTGAACGCGAGGTTCAGCATACACCGGAACCCATCAACCGAAGCATTACACTGGCAAAGTACATTGAGCATTGGGCGGCTGACATAGGACCGAAGAAGCTGGCGGACTCTACATACCAACGAGATTTGCAGGATATTCGGCGCATACTGCCGGCGCTGGGCAACTATAAACTGACGGATTTGCGCAAGGAAGTCATCCGAGATTTTTACGAAGAAATGCGGCACAGCCCGCGTTTAGACGGAAAGGGAAATCTATCCGAGAAGTCGGTCGAAGGCTTACACAACACGCTGTGCGGCATCCTATCGGCGGCTGTGGACGAGGGGTACCTGACACATAACCCCGCATGGCGGTGCTACAAGCCCAAAGGAAAGAAGAAAGAGAGACCCGTGGCCGATGAGGAAACCGTAAAGAAACTGATTACAGCGTTTGAAGGTCAGAGTATGAAGTACGAAACCTATTTCAAGCTGGTGCTGGCAACCGGGCTGCGGCGTGGAGAAGCCTGTGGACTGAAATGGAGTGACATTAACTGGCGTAAACGGACGATTCATGTACAACGCGGGGTGGTCAAACTCAGTCACCAAGAATCAATTACAAAAGACCCTAAGACGACCAGCGGTGACAGAATGGTATATCTGAGCAAGGAAATGTGCCAGCTATTGAAAGCGTGGCGGAAAGAATGCGAGTGGGATAGGCAGCAGACGGCGAACGAAACCGTATCTGAGGATGACTACTTATTCCGCCAGCCTAACGGAAAGCCTATGTGCCCTAGCACATTCACATACAGATTCAAGCTGATTTTGAAGGCTAACAACTTGCCGCTGGATTTGAATGTGCATAGCTTGCGGCACACAAATGCCAGCCTGCTGATTGCACAGGGTGTTGATGTCCGCACGGTTGCCAGTTTGCTGGGTCATGCACAGGCCAGCACAACGCTGGATATTTATGCCCACGCTTTTGACAAGAACAAACGCAAGGCGCAGGAAAAGTTGGGAAAGGCGATAGGATTATGAGAAAAATCAAGCTGACGCGCGCCAATAAAATTATTTTGCTGAAAGCACTTGCACCTTATTACTACCGAGAAAAAGCGCTTGGGCATAGCACAGAAAAACCGGGGCGACTGATACTAAAAATCAATTCTCTCCCAGCCGATAAAAAAGCAAGTTTCTACGCAGAAGAAATTTTCCTTATGCGAACCGCCATAAATCGACTGAGGAACGAATGGCTATCAAAAGGGCAGTACACGGACGCAGCAGACGATATGTTAATAAAACCAATATAAAAAGGAGTGGCCAACAAAATGCTGTCACTCCCATGTAAAAACGCCATAGGCGCACAATAATCGTATAAGGGATTCGAACCCTTGACCCATCCCCTGCGAAGGGAATGCTCTGTCCAGCTGAGCTAATACGCCATATCGCTAAAATATAGCAGGTGGTGCATTTATAATACGATTTTAAGCCGGAGTTGTCAATGACATCATGGTAGAATAATTATTTCACATGCAATTGAATGAAAAAACCTCATTGCAAAAACACATTGCAATGAGGTTTTTAAGTGCGCCCGAAGGAATTCGCCGAGCCGCGCCCCAGCAACGCCCCACCGGGGCGTTGCTGCCCCGTGGGACGCAAAGTGCGGGGCATGGGCTGTTCGAATCCGCTCTTTTACTGCCCCATAAAATCCATGCAAAACACCAAGAGCAGCACCCCATAGGGTGCTGCTCTTGGTGCAGTAAAGCAATCCAAATCCGAACCATTTCCCTTTGATATACCATATTTTACAACGGTTTGCAATGGGAAAATCAGCGAACAGCATTTAATTCTTTTCGTAAATCAGATATCCACCGACCTATGGTTTTCGCCATAAGCTGGTGGGCATCTGTTGTTCTGGCTTATAATTCACTGATGGTTGCAGTAATGGGCTGCATGAGGATTCGCCTGACCGGG
>ENA-OROP01000332-OROP01000332.1-human-gut-metagenome-genome-assembly--contig:-NODE-332-length-56649-cov-37.436919_pt1 | contig 56649 bp, 49 predicted proteins | sample MGYA00242132_ERZ509056 | MGnify/ENA primary metagenome ERZ509056 (study PRJEB26280, sample SAMEA2338768) | human gut metagenome | biome: human gut; feature: human-associated habitat; material: faeces...
TCGAGTTGAAAAAGATGGTAGCGGAACTCCAGCCACAGCCATCTGACAAACATGTGTTGGTAGAAATAGAGGATGCTTGCCGTATCATCCGAAAAGCAAAGCCTACCATCTATACATTGGTACGCAAAGGGCTGCTTCCGGCTTACAAGAAAGGAAAGAAACTCTATTTCTATGAGGACGAACTTCTTGCTTGGATTGAGAACGGGCGTAGAAAGAGTGCAGAACAGACTTACGAGGAGATGCTGGCAAATATGCAAGGCGGTGTCCGTCATAAGTCCAAATCATCCATGAAGTTTTAATGAGTAGAACTATGGATACATCCTCTATTAATCCGGCATCCATCATTGACGAAGCGGTTGATTTAAGTATGCGATTGGCTGGCACTGATTTTCCTGTCAGCATATTCCCGACAAAAATCCAACGCATCATCAGTGAGGTTCACGAATGCCATAACTACCCGACTGACTACATTGCCTCTGCAATTCTTACAGCGATTGCAGTTGGCATCGGCAACACGCATCTTGCCCAAATCAAGCAAGGCTGGATAGAAAGTCCTATTCTGTATATGGCATTGATTGGAAGACCGGGAGCAAACAAAAGCCATCCGCTCAGTTTTGCTATGAAACCGTTTCTTGATTATGACTACCAGCAGAATCAAGTCTTTGAAAAGGCTCTTGCCAAGTATGATGAGCTGATGAGTATGAGCCGCAAAGAACGAGCGGAAAGCGGTGAAGAACAATTTCCTCAGGAGCCAGTTCGTAAACGCTTCTTAATTTCGGATGTAACGCCTGAAGGTTTGAGCCTTATCCATGCGCAAAACAAACGTGGTTTATGCTTGTGGGCTGACGAGTTATCCGCTTGGTTCAAGAACTTCAACCGTTATAACAACGGTTCGGAAGAACAGTTCTGGCTGTCGGTGTTCAGTGCCAAGACCACTATATCCGACCGCAAGAATGCCAAAAGTTCCATCTTCATCAAGCGACCGTATATCTCAGTTATTGGTACTATTCAAAAGAAGATTCTCAGTGAGTTGGCTAAAGGTGAACGTTCCAGTAACGGATTCATCGACCGCATTCTGTTTGTGATGCCCAATCTGCAACAGAAGGCTCGTTGGAATGACAAGGAACTACCAGAGAACATCGAACAAGAATGGAATGCCATTATTGACAAACTGATACAACAAGAGTATGCCCTCAATGAGGTTGGAGAGATAGAACCGCAGATTCTTCTTTTCACGGAGGATGCCAAGAGACGGCTTTACGAATGGCAGCACCACTTCTCAGAATTGTGCGACCAAGAGACAAATGACACCATTGTGAGTATCTATTGCAAGCTGGAGATATACATCATCCGTTTCTGCCTGATTATCCAATTAGCACGATGGACTTGCGGAGAGTGTGGTAAAACATATATCGACCTGTTGACGGTAGAACGAGCCATTAAACTGACGGAGTATTTCAAGGAATCCGCATTGAGCGTTCAAAATATACTCAATGAGAACATGCTCAACAGCCAACAACAGGCGATAGTCAATCTACTTCCTCCATCCTTTACAACTGCCCAAGCTATACAGATAGCCGAGCAAAATGGAATGAAGGAACGCACATTTCAACGCTTTCTCAATGATAACATCGGAACATTGTTCTGCAAAGAGAAGCATGGAGAATATTCAAAGATTAACCCGTGACATTTTTGTCGGTTTTGACACTTTCCAAACGAAAACGACAATAACGACAAAAGTGACACACCAAAAAGAAACATACAATGAGTACACATAGATTCATATTAGAACCCTACAAAGGTGTCAGCACTCGGCATACTTGTCCGAACTGCCACCGTCAAAGATGCTTTTCAAAGTACATCGATACGGAGAAGCAAATCAAGTTCCCAGAATACGTGGGGCGTTGTGACCATGAGCAGAAATGTGGTTATCACTTCACGCCTCGTGATTACTTTGAGCAGAACCCGTCTGAGAAAGAAAAGTTCGCAGAGAATAGTTTCAGGAGCTATGCCCCTATTAAGGAAGCAAAAACCATAGCCACTTCCTACATTGATTTGGATATAGTCAATCAATCATTGCGTGGCTATCCTGCAAACAAATTGTTTCAATTTCTATCGGCTCAGTTCGGAGAAACAGAAACATTAAAGCTCATGAAGAGATACAAGGTTGGTACATCCAAGTATTGGGACGGTGCAACTGTATTCTGGCAGACGGATAACCAAAATAAAGTCCGCACGGGTAAGATAATGCTTTACAATTCCGAAACTGGCAAGCGGATAAAAGAGCCATACAATCATGTCACATGGGTACACTCCGTACTGCACAAGGGCGATTATAATCTGAAGCAATGCTTCTTCGGTGAGCATTTGCTTCCTGAAGACAAAAGCCGTCCTGTTGCACTGGTCGAAAGTGAGAAAACGACACTCATTGCTTCCTACTATCTACCGCAATTCCTATGGATAGCATCCGGTGGAAAGAACGGTTGCTTCAATGCCAACAGCCTATCCGTTCTGGCTGGAAGAAGCGTTGTATTATTTCCCGATTTAGGAGCGACAGACTATTGGCAGAGCAAAATCGGTCTGATGAAAAGCTACGGAATTAAGGTGCAGATGTTCGATTATCTGGAAGCCAACGCCACCGAAAACGAGCGAAAAGAGGGGTACGACATAGCCGATTATCTGCTCAAAGTGAAGCCTGATGAAGCTATCCTCCAACAGATGATAAGGATGAATCCTGCCTTGAAAATACTGATAAAAACATTCGATTTGAAACTCATTAGCATACAACAAGGCACTCCACAACCGAAGGTTTCACCACCTAAGAAACGAGGATTCAGACTTTGAACTCAGAGAGAGAAATTGAGACTTTTTTACTGTAGCAAGTTAATGTCGGTGTATTACATTTCCCGACCACTTGCTCCTCAAAAAGTCTGAGGAGGCAGCTCCCGATGGTCACAAATTATTCACTAAAACAAATTCAAATGGAAAAGAAATATACAATAACAATCCGTCTGTCATATCAGCAACACGCATGGCTTGGTGCGCTTTGCAGACGGAGCAAGCAGACTCAAAGTGAAGTCATCCGTTCGCTCATCGAGAACGGTTCGGTACGTGAAAGAATCACGCAAGAGCATATTCACATCATCCGGCAACTGATTGGTGAAAGTACCAATCTTAACCAGTTGGCAAGACAAGCGAACACCTACGGTTTCTTTGCCGTTGCGGATAGATGCGAGGAAATGGCTCAGCATATTAATCAACTTATAAAACAACCGAAAAATGATAGGTAAACAGACTAAAGGAACATCGTTCGGTGGTTGTGTCCGCTATATCCTCAAAGAGGAAAAATCCAAGCTATTAGAAGCGGCCGGAGTAGAAGGTACACCCGAACAAATAGCAGAGCAATTTGAGTTACAGGCATTACTCAATGACAAGGTAAAGAATATTGTCGGACACACTTCGCTCAACTTTTCACCAGAAGACAGTGCAAGGCTAAAGTCTGATGATGTTCTGATGCTAAACATAGCGCACGACTATATGAAGCTGATGGGTATTGAAAATACGCAATACATCATTGCCCGACATATCGACCGTGAGCATCCGCATTGCCATATCGTATTCAACCGGGTGGACAATGACGGTAAAACAATTAGCGACAAGAATGACTTCCGTAAGAATGAGAAAGTCTGCAAAATGCTGACCGCCAAATATCGCTTGCACTTTGCCAATGGTAAAGACCATATCAAAGAGGAACGCTTGCGCCCATACGATAAGGCAAAGCACGAGATATACAAGGCATTGAAAGAAGAACTGCCCACAGCTCATAGTTGGGATGATTTGAAAGATGCGCTTGCCAACCGGGAGATTGATATGAAATTCAAAGTCAGCCGGACTACACGGGAAATACAAGGTGTCAAGTTTGAACATAACGGCTTTTCTTTCTCCGGCTCAAAAGTAGGTCGAGAGTTCAGCTACTTGAATATCGACAACCGACTGGAAGAGAATGCTTGTGCATCTTTGTTGGAGTCTGCCAAACAGGAATCCAAACAACAAAAAGAAGAGGTACAGCAAAGCGTTTCCCATTCCGATGATAGCTTTGGCATCAGTCTCGGTTTGCTAAACGGTAGCTCATCCTACGATGCCACTGCCGCAGAAGAAGCAGAGTTCAATCGCCTAATGAAAAAGAAAAAGGCTAAGCGTAAGCGAGGCTTTCATTTATAATTCTCTATTTATTAATTTTTAAAACCCAATTATTTATGGTACAAAAAGATTTAATTCTTGATTTCAATCTCTACTTGTGTGAGAAATTTGGCTACAGAGAAAGTTGTAGCGTGATGTCCCATGCCAACGGCTTTTGTGTGGACATTCGTGAACGTGATTTAGACTGCTATATCCGCTTCTGGGAGTATAGCTGTGGAAGAGGCAACTTTCCCGACTGGTCTATCATCATTGTGCACAGTAATTTCAAAAAGAACCAAGAAGAAAGCCTGAAAGACTTGGCTCGGTTCTTCAAGGAGTACATGCCACGCTACGGTTACAAATACCTCTGCACCGAAGATGATGACTACAAGTATTATCAGACACTTGGTTTAAAGTGTATAATGGACGGTTTTTATCCCAATTATGCACTTGCACTGAAGGATTTGAATGTCTGAGACATGGTTTAGAGTTAAGGAGGGGATTTTTCCTCTCCTTTTCTTATATACCGATAAATCAGAATTTAGAGGTTTATAATCTCTGGTTGTAGCTTAAAGGCATCGGCATATACACGCATTTGGTAAAGATTGATGTGTGGGTTCAGTTTCTTACGGACAAACTGAATTATTTTTTCTTTCTCTTGCTCATCTATGTTGACACCAAAATAGATCGACTCAAAACATTCTCCTTTCACCGGCATATAATGGTGTATCTCTCGCCAATCCCATGTTTCCTTAGGATGTTTGGCTTGTGTTGGAGTCAAGGCTGCATACATAGCACTTGGTTTAGGCATTACTAATCTGACCTCCTGCTCATATTCCCACTCCTTCGCTTTTGTTTGCCATTGGTAATTGAAAATATCCTGTGCTGAATTATATGCGCTTGGACGTTCGATGATATTACAATATTGAACATCAAGGACAATAGGATTAATGTATATTGAGCCAAACATTGGAGGAACAGATTCTAGTACTTTATCCAAATCAAGACCGATGCAGATGCCTTTGTGGTTATAACAATAATGTGCCCACATGAGTATAGAGTCATTGATTTTTGACAAGCTGCACAGCCATGTATCATTACGCAAATTGAATGCATCGTTTTCCTCTTTCTCTACCCACCAATCCTTTGGTATCCATCCTTGAAGTTTAGAGTCCGGCACATTTGAGTAGTCAATTAATTTAGGATGACAATCAAAAGGGTCATTCAGTTGAGACGCATTAGTGAATTGGAGATTCCGGTTTCCAATCATGCTCTTTGCGCCAACTATATCTAAATATTTGTAGAGTATACGAGACATTTTTTATTCTATTGTTATTTGTCCATTCATTAAAAGTGGTAAAAGTTCGTCACGCTGCTTAGTCAAAACTTTGAGCTGTGCGATATTATTATGTAAATGTACTATTATATTTTCAATCAGTAGAGAAAATTTTATTGCTATTTCAGAATTATAAGGAAAATCAAATTTCATCATAAGTTCTGGATTTATTCTTCTGTGGCTATGAGAAGTACCAGTAGCACCTTGCGTACAGTATTCAATGAATTTTGCACTTTTAGCCAACATGAACAAGAAACCTTTTGTTTTCAGAGAAACAGGATTCCATACAACAAATTCTGTTGAACAAATCTGATTAGATCCTCTATTTCCACAGATTACTCGACTTGTCCAAGGATTAAGTTTAGATACCAAAATACAATTGTTAGTGACTATAAACTTTGCACTTTGAATATCTATTCCATATTCTTCTGCGTAAGTTCCTGTTTTATCATATTCGGGCAAACTATAATGTTTGAATAATTCATTAGACTGTGCCTGTGGATTAACTGTTTCTTTTGAAATACTTGCTAATTGATAAATGTTTGCATTTGTCCACTCTTTTGGAATCATTCTTTTTAACTTTTCATTCCATACCATTTCTCCACCACTTGATTTATACGGCTTGCCATCTTTGTTGGGAAAGTCAAACTGCACAAACCAGTAATCATAGAGTTGCTTTGCCATCGCTTCTAAATTCTGATTTAGCAGTCTCTTATATTATATATAAGGACGTAAATATCAGAATTATGAAAGAAAACATCATTCAGGCGATAGTTGCGAAGATGCAGCGTGACTTAGATTGCCGACAAATGGCGCAGCTTAAAGCTGTGATTACATCAGAACTGCATAACGTTGAGATTATCGAAAAAGAGGAGTGTGTGTACCAGCAAACACAAGAAAACGAACAGTTTCTTAACTCTTTTATATCAGCAAAGAAAATAGAGGGGTGTTCGGATAAGACATTGGCGTACTACCGTAATACCATTGAACGGCTATTAGTTACACTTTCAATGGCTATCTGTCATATTACCACATCCGACATTCGTACTTATCTATCCGATTATCAAGAAGAACATCAATCCAGTAAAGTTACCATTGACAATATGCGACGCATCTTTTCCAGTTTCTTTGCATGGTTAGAAGATGAAGACTACATCGCCAAAAGTCCGGTCAGACGTATCCACAAGGTTAAAACTGATTCACTTGTAAAAGAGGTACTTTCTGACGAACAATTGGAGCAACTTCGAGATAGTTGCACTAACAAACGAGACCTTGCTATTATAGACTTTCTTTCATCTACAGGCATTCGTGTAGGTGAATTAGTAAAACTGAACCGTGAAGATATAGACTTTCACGAACGACAGTGTGTGGTATTCGGAAAGGGAAATAAGGAACGTGTTGTTTACTTCAATGCCCGAACCAAACTGCATTTGCAACAATACCTCAATGGGCGTACTGACGACAATCCTGCTTTATTCGTCTCACTCCATTCTCCTCACACACGCCTTACTATCAGTGGCGTAGAAGTAAAAATCCGGAAATTGGGACAAGCACTTTCTATACCTAAAGTTCATCCTCACAAGTTCCGTCGTACCCTTGCGACAATGGCTATCGACAAAGGTATGCCTATTGAACAGGTGCAACGCTTACTTGGACATGTACGTATTGACACAACACTGCATTATGCGATTGTGAACCAAAATAATGTAAAATTGGCTCATAAGAAATACTTGGGATAAGTAATTGCGCAAGATTCTGCCCGAAAATGCGTAACTTTGCATCCAAAACAGGATGTATATGACTAAGTTATCATCAATCGCAGATTATGTAACCGACAAAATCAGTAGTAACGATATTGCCTTACGCGAATATGTTACTACAGACTGCATATTACAAAACAAAAAAGGACGGGAAATTGCAACCAATCTTCCGCCACAGTCTTGTTGTCTCACTCGCTATCAACGTGGCGATGTATTAATAGCAAATATCAGACCATATCTCAAAAAGGTTTGGTTTGCAGATATAGATGGTGGAGCCTCTTCTGATGTGTTGGTTTTTAGAGCTAAAGAGGGACATTCACCAAGTTTTCTTTATGCCGTGCTACTTCAAGATTCTTTTTTTGACTATGTAATGCAAGGAGCCAAAGGAAGTAAAATGCCTCGTGGAGATAAAGAGCAAATTCTAAGATACGAAATGCCAACACTTTCTTGTTCGGAGGAAAGCATTGGCACATTTTTCTTGAATCTTGACCAAAAAATCAGACTCAATGAGCAGATAAATCAGAATTTAGAGGCGATGGCAAAGCAGCTTTATGATTATTGGTTTGTACAATTTGATTTTCCGAATGAGGATGGCAAGCCGTATAAATCAAGTGGTGGTGCTATGGTATGGAATGAAGAATTAAAACGAGAAATCCCACAAGGATGGAGTAACATGTCTATTGGAGATTATGCACCTTGTAAGAGTGGCTATGCGTTTAAGTCTAAAGATTTTGGAGGCAAAGGTCTACCTGTTATTAAAATTGGGAATATCCAAGAAAATTATACGCTTGATATGACTGATAGTCAATGTATAGACCTGTTTAATAAAACATTGTTCCTTGCTAAAAGATATGATTTAGTGATAGCAATGACAGGAGCTACTATTGGGAAATTTGCAATATCTCAAAGTAATTATTGGGTAAACCAACGTGTCGGTCGTTTTGATTTAGGAGATAGGCCTTTATCAAGACTAGGTTTTCTTTTTAATTCTTTAAAGCAAGAATACTTTAGAGAACAGGTTTTTCAAATAGCTTGTGGATGTGCTCAGCCTAATATAAGTGCTGAACAAATTGATTCAATTTCTATATTAAAGCCTAATGATGTTATTCTTAATCAATTTAATAAGCTATGTGAGCCATTATTGGAATTACAAAGTGAAAATTATCTTCAGATAGAAGAATTAACTAAGCAGCGTGACGAACTTCTCCCACTTCTGATGAACGGGCAAGTATCGGTAAATTCTGATTTATCTGACGATTAAGTTCTATTTTGCTGTCAATAGAACGTAATAACTTACCGATGCGTTTTTGTTCTGATAATTCGGTAATCCACACTGTGCAATCCTTGATTTTATCAGGTGATGTGTGGCGAATTTTAGTCTGTTGGGCAGCGGCACTTAATTGCTGTTTTACGAGTGCAGAGGATATAAGATAAAAAGCAAAGTTCTTGTCTAACAAGTCCTCTTTGCAAACAATCTTTGCCACATCTTGACTTTGGATATATTTACCACTTTCGGGAATAATGGCAGTAGAACCAAGCAATCCTATTGCTTGTTCGGTCAAAGGAGTGATAATATCTCCCTCCTCCATTAGAAATTCAGATCTAAAGTCACCAACATAATAAAGATTGTCTTTGGACTTATTCTCCTTAAAGCAGTTATTTTGATAGTCAAAGTTACCACAAGTCAGGCGAATATACTCCCCCTCAGTGGCGTAAAACTCGCCACTGAGACTTGCTCCTCTTGTAACATTGAGGATTTCTCCCAATTTATATCTTGTCAATTTCATTGCAATCTATTTTGGCTTTTAAGATACACTTTGATTTGTTCTTCAAGAGATTTCAAAATAAGTTCTCGTCTATTCTTTTCCATTTCTTTCTGTTCCGTAGTGGCATAACGGTTTTCTTCTACATCCTTTTTATGAAGAGCAATTATGTATTCAATCCCATCATGCAAATCCTTTTCTGATATAACCTGATTTTTTGCTCCAAATAAATCATCAAGAGCAATATTTGTCAATTGCGCACAACTACCTGATTTTAGGAGCATAGTAGTTATATATTCATTTACTTTATCGTAATCAATCATTCAAATAAATATTATATTCGTATGTGATAACTACTCATTCAACATTCCTCTAACTTGTTTATCGAAGTCAGAGTCTATCCGTTGGGTTTTATTAAAAATATCGTACTCGCTTTCCGCTTTTGCCTTAGCCTGTAATGCGGAGACACGCCCTTTATCCGGCAAAATCTGATAGCGACGAAATGTAAGGAACTCATTGACACTCCCCGAAAACTGCGACATATTGAACGTATTCTCACGCTCGATAAGGTCTTCTATATAATCAAAGAAACCTGTTACAGCACGTTCCAACTGGCGGATTTCCTTTTCCTGCAAATAGTTCTTGGCTATTGATACATCAGACTTCAATATACGTCCATCGGGAGCATTCTTCCATGTGGTCAAACCCATGTGTTCTTTGCGATGGTCTGCCTTTGTGTAGATAATTTCGGCAGCTGTCTGTCCTGTAATGGCATAATGAAAACGGTTCTGTATCATAGCATAGAAATCACGTGTTGTGGGCGAGTTCTTGTCATAGTCAACACTACATTCTGCATATATATCAGTAATTTGCTGCCAAATACGGCGTTCACTGGCACGGATAGAGCGTACTCTTTCCAGTAATTCACGGAAATAGTCTTTCCCGAATACAGCCGTGCCTTGCTTCAAACGCTCATCGTCAAGTACAAATCCTTTCTTGATGTACTCATTGAGAATCTTGGTTGCCCATTGGCGGAACTTGGTTGCTTTAGGCGAAGAAACACGATAACCCACTGCAATAATCATATCCAAATTATAGAAGTCAACCAGTTCTTCAACCTCCCCTCTGATACCTCTATTTACGACGGTTGCAATTTTTGCAACTGTCGTGTCTTGCTGAAGTTCATCTTCCTTAAAAATATTGGATATGTGGCGACTAATACCGGATTTATCAATACCGAAAAGCTCTGCCATAGCCTTTTGCGTACACCAAATGGTTTCGTCTTTGATAACGACTTGCACCTTCCCTTGTTCATCTGGCAGGCTGTATAATAAAAACTGTATCTCGTTACTCATTGTTGCCTACATTTGCGTTGAACTGCAAAGCATCCAACTGTTTCATTATTTCCTCTTCCAAACGATGGCTCTCTGCAAATTGCTCGGAAAGGATTTGCTTGTAGTCCGCCATTCGGAAATTAAACTCTTCTTCCGTTATATCTACATAATCAATCTTGATGTCGAAATATTGCCCAGCAGAAAGAGAATATCCCTTTTCCTTTATCTCATCGTAAGAGACAGCCACAGAGAAATCTTCCACTGCCTCCTTTCGCTGGAATGTGCCGACAATCTTTTCTATCTCTTCATCGTTCAGACGCACCTTTTTCAATCCGTTAGCATCTTTGTATTCCTCGCCCAATTTGCTGGCATCAATCAAGATTACTTTGTCGGCAGTTGCAGACTTGTCAAAGAACAGCACACTGACATTTGTACCTGTATTGGCAAACACGTTGCTTGGCATAGAGACACAGCCAAATACCACTTTGTCATCTACAATTTTATGAAGAATTTTGTTCTCAATGCCACTTTTGGCCGTGATAAAACCTGTCGGAATGACAATTGCACCCTTGCCTGTTTTTTTCAGTGAATTAATAACGTGCTGAATGAAACAGGTATATATAGCCATTGACTCTTTCTTTTTGGCGGGTACATTTGGGACTCCAGCCCAAAAACGGGCTGGCATGGCGGCTATCTTTTCGCGAGTGTCCGAGAAGTCCATCTTGAAAGGAGGGTTACTCACCACAAAATCAAACTGACGCAACTGCTGTCCGTCATCGCTCTTGTGGTATGGGCTTACAAGCGTGTCGCCTTGAATAGCATTATCAAGCGAAGACACAAGTCCGTTAAGCAGCAGATTAAGTTTCAACATTTTGTTGCTTCGCTGGGAAATATCTTGCGAAAAGATGGTACAGCGTTCTTCGCCTATTTGATGACTAAGTGCCATCAGAAGCGTACCTGTTCCTGCCGAGGGGTCATAACATTCCATGCTATGCAAATCAGCATTATCCCCCACTAACAGACGAGCCATAATCGTTGCTATGGCATGAGGCGTGTAATACTCCGCATATTTTCCACCTCCAGCGGTATTATAGTCCTTAATCAAATACTCAAAGATGCTGGAGAAGAAATCGTAATTCTGTGCAAACGCTTCTTCAAAGGAGAAGTTCACGAGTTTATCCACCAGAGCACGGGCGAATGGCGCACGTTGTGCCGAATCGGTCACAAACGGCGTCAATGCCTCGAACAATGGAATCTTCGTGTTGGCTGTGGTCTGTGTGGAAAATATATCCGCATTTTGTTCTGCTATATCTGTCATAGTGGAATCGAAGATAGTATCAAAATCCCCTTTTCCCTGTTGATTCCAAAGATTGGCTATCAGATGATAAGGTTCAAGCATCGGAACATCTGGAGAGATGGCACTCTGAATAAGCATACGTTCATCATCAGAAAGATTCTCGTATGCCGTTTCCCATTTTACATTCCCGGTCAGTTTCTTTGCTATTTCACTTTTCGCATTTTTCAGTTCATAACCGAATTTGTCATTCAGGAATTTATAGAGAAATACCTGAGTGATAATCTTATATTCGTTACCATCGTTTCCCATACCGTATGATTGGCAGGTGGCTTTAAGTCCGTCGATGAGCCTTAATGTTTTTTCTTTAATATCTGACATAATCTTTATGCAATGCCGTAAGTGGCGTTATATTGGTTGATATACTGTTGTGAAATACGTGTCTGAATAAATTTGTAATCCTCCATTTCGGGCTTTATTTGTGGGAAATGGAACAGACATCCATTGATAAGAGCCATCACCGTGCGTCCGAAATAAGCATCCTTTTTCAGAATGTCGTTACGATCATACACTTTGGCATCCACATCCTCTTTTATAATATTGAGAATGGCAGCAATCTCTTCGTCAAGGAAAGAGAACATAGGCTTCTGTCCCTTATCTTCCCTCTGCTTATTCACTTCACGAATACGCTTGTGTACACGAGCAAATTTTTCATCGCCCTTGTACTTTTTCAACAAGACATTATTGCGTTTTTGTAAGTCTTGCAGACGACCGATGATTTCATCCAAAGCCTGTGTTTCTTCGTTGAACTTGGCTATCGTGTCAATCACAAAACCGTGTTCCTTGAAGCGTTCCATAAAGGCTTCACGTAACGAGATAAACTCCGGATCGTCTTGGTCGAAGTTTTGGGTAAATGAAGAAATGGTACGTTGCCATTTCTCTTTCAATTCCACACCACCGGATATAAGGCGCATTTCCTCTTGTCCTATTTTGGAGAAAGTGAACTCTATATCCATCATTGCCTCATTGATTAGAGTTTTCGTTTCCTCATTTGTATTGAAAGCCTCTTTCTGATTGATGATACTTATCCGTCTTTGCACCTCAGAGAGTAGTTGCGGCAACTTGGTGATTTCGAGTTTGGCAAATTGCTCTTTCATTTCATCATCACCAAATGTACGCACGATGTTCGCCATGTTCTTGGCTGATTCCAATGCCTGTTTGAGGTCGAGCAATACAGCTTTATCCTCTTCGGTGGAGATTTCAGAAGAAAATTCTTCCGCATTATCGTATGTGTAATTGAAAAGCGTTTGCCGAACTTTCTTCATCTGATTCAATATCTCTTCCTTGTCCTCAATGACTTGGGTAAAGGTATCGGTGGCAGCGGATTCGCCAGTCTCATCCACGTCATTAAAGCGGTTTAATTCTTGTAAATATGCTTCGTTGGTTTCCTTAAAATTGCGCTTGATGTCGGCAAAGTCAATGACAAAACCGTAACGCATACCGGGATAAGGACGGTTTACACGTGTTATGGCTTGAAGCAGATTGTGGTCTTTCAGTTTGCGCCCGAAATACAGGCGTTTCAAGCGTGGCGCATCAAAACCAGTCAAAAGCATATTAAAGACAATGAGAATATCCACTGTCATATTTTTCTTGAAGTCTTTGACTATCTGCTTGCGAGTTTCCTTGTCATCCGTATCGTGAAGAATGATTCCAGCTTTCAGCGGTCTGTATTTTGATTTGTAATCCACTTCCGGTTCACCCACTACATACGAACCATCGGAAAGTTTTATCTTGATGGGCTTCGGCTGATACTTCTGCCATTCTTCTTGAAATACATCATAAAGCCGCCTTGCCTGTTCGCTGGTTTCACAAATGACCATACCGCCTAAAGTATCATCTCCTTGTATCTTGCGAAACTCTTTTAAGTCCGTCATAATGTAACAGGCTAACTCGCTTACATAACTTGGATGCTCTATGATTTCCGACTTACGAATGTCTTTCTTTTGCACAAGGGTTTCCAGTTTGTCGTACACATCAGACAAACGCTCTTTGTAGGAAGTTTCAATATCTTCACGAATAATTTTCAGCGTATAACCATCTGCAATGGATTTATCGTAATAATAAGTATGCAAATAGTTTCCGAACACTTTACAACTAGCACGTTCTTCCTTCAATAGCGGAGTACCAGTAAGAGCAATTTTTATTGCATCAGTGTCCGCATCAAACAGATTAGCAAGGAAACAGCCACCGGGTTTATACCCACGATGTGCCTCGTCAAGAATAAAGATACGCTGAAGGTTGGTTGCATAGTCGTTAATACGTACTTTTTCTTTATCCTCCGCAAAGCGTTGTATATTTACTACCGTTATTTCAGCCTGACCACTTACCCCCTGCTGTGCTTGATTACTACGGAATTGCGCCATCAATTCAGCTCTTGAATTGGCTGTTGATACCACCAAACCACGAGCTTCAAACTCTTGTGTAGCTTGTTCCAACAAATCAAGACGGTCAACTATGAAATAGAATTTAGCCACCTTGTTCTGTTTAGAATAGAAATCGTTGAGAATAAATGTCAAGTAATAAGACAGGGCCGTTTTTCCACTACCTTGTGTATGCCATACCACACCAGATTTCACCCCCTCGGCCAGTTTCTTGCGAATAGCCAATGATGCAAACAATTGTTGGTAACGCATGATATGTTTTTGGTCGGTAGATTCAATCTTTCCATCTACCTCTCGTTCCATTCTAACGTATGCTATACCGTATTTAATAATATACAGCAAACGTTCCGGTGAACACATGGAAGTCAGTATCCTATTAGTAGGCGTATTGAAATCGAGATTGGTTTGATATTCTGGGCTTGTATGAATGACTTGGCAATTATAATCTGATAATATTTGCTTTTCCGCTGTCTTGTCAATGTCCTTATATGGATAATCACAATGGAAAGGTGCAATCTTTTGCGCAGACAGATTTTCTTCACGGAAACAGTTAAAGGGAGAATATGAGCGTGCTCCAGTACAATAGAAAGCCCCTTGTATGGGTACAATGCCACCAAGTGCATCATATTCCATATTGTTACTGAATATCATTAACTGTGTGATATTAATGAAACGACGGAACTTCTTATTTGGGAAACGTTCTTTGTTCATTCGTGCGCTCTCCGCCAACATTCCACCCTGATTGTTGGGCTTCTTCACTTCTACAAAGCAAAGTGGCAAGCCATTCACAAACAAAGTAATGTCAGGTCGAAACTCATCCTGTCCGTTCCTACAAGTAAATTCGGCTGTGAAATGAAAGGTATTGTTTCCGATATTGTCGAAGTCAATCAACTTTACAGGAGATACGGCTTTCAGACGGTTATAAAACCCACGACCGAGGTCATCATCATTCAGTTCCTTACGAATATCTTTCAAGACTTGAAGATACTCACCCTCATGTTCAGGATTCAGTCTTTTGAACTGCTGCTCAAAAATTGGCAATAGAATATTCGTATCACCGTCATATACAGTGCTATTCTTATCTTCGCTCAACTTACCGAAGTAAGTATATCCTATTCGGGTAAGATGAACCATTGCAGGCATCTGTACCCGTGTAGCCTCCGAGAATTGCTTCATGTCACCTATCCTTTTTGTCGGTTATCAAATCCTTTAAATCCACTTGTAGTATCTCTGCTATCTCTTGTAAGGTCTCCAAATTAGGCTGAATCCGATTACATGCATAGGCATTTACCATACTGAAACTCTTATCAAGTTTCTTCGCCAACCATGTTTGAGAAATACCTTTTTCCAAAAGGACAGCCTTTATTCTATTCAGTTTCATTCTTTAATTTAATTTTATGATGCAAATATAGCGAATTATATTCGATAATCGGGATCGTTTTTGTACTTTTGCATCATACGTAGCTCAATTTTGGGCATAAAACTCAAAAAGAACAAATAAGATCATGCATATACTTGACGAATACTTAAATGATGAAAACGTAGATAAACGTGAACGTGCCAAACTTTGGCGAACATCTATTGGTTTACAGGCTGTTGATAATCTCACGGTTTCAGGCTTCCTTATTGAAATGGCACGTAAACATATAGAGGGAGAAATATCAATGGATGAAGTCAATAAAATGATAGAAGAGCATTACGCACAAAAACGACTAAGAAATGACTAAAATGCTCACATACAATATTGTTGCACTTCAGTTATTCGATATTTTCGAATGGCTAAAAGATCAGAATCATCACACTGATATAGTAAAAAGTTACACCGAATAAGTAATAACCCTCATAATAGTTTAGTTTATACTTCAATCGGGATGAATTTGTGCATTCATTGAGTTGACAGACTATCTGTCATCCTGAGCGCAGTCGAAGGATCTCCTCCCTTGCTCTTGCGTCGAGATGCACAAACAGATACCGAGAAAAGTATAAATATTGGTTAGCTCATCTATTCCCGAATAGGTATCTAAAAATTTAAATAAATATCAAAATGAGAATACCGGATGAAATAATTAGACAACTTCACGAAATTAACTGTGAAGATGCTGCCAAACGCTTTGGACTTGATGTCAAAAAACATATGGCTCATTGTTTTAAGCACAATGACCGTATTGCAAGTCTTGGCTTTAGAAATAATCATTGGAAATGCTTTTCATGCGATATAGGTGGAGACGCAATAACTTTTATTCAAGAAAAATTTTCAGTATCTTTCGTTGAGGCTTGTATAATTCTGGCTAATGAATATGGTGTTCACATCCCTTCTGTTGAAAGACGGTCTGCAAAATGGAAAGATTCTGTTATAAATCTACCACAAAGGGAATCAACTAATGACGTTTCACCTCTTTTCGATCGAGAGGTTGCTGAATTTATAATGGAACACACAACCCTGACAAAGGCCGGAATTAATTTTTTACGAAGTCAGAGAAACATTAAAAGTGATGTAATTGAGTTCTCCAAGATTCATTCTATTGATGGCGTGAATAGTTTAAAAGATATAATACAAGTTCGATTCGGAATAGATCGATTAAAAACAGCGAAGATTTTAACATCAAATGGAAAATATCTAACTATTGATGCACCCTCATTAATCATTCCTTACTATGATGAGAGTAATAATCTAATAGGTTTGCAGACTCGATATTTGGGAAAAGATAATCCAGATTTTCACATACCAAGATTTAAAAGAATATGTGGCTCATCAATTAGATTATATAACCTCCCTATTTTGAAATCAATGCAACATGGTGCAAGACTTTTTATTACTGAGGGCATAACTGACTGTTTAGCCATGTTATCAGTAGGTTATAATAGTGTAGCACTTCCTAGTGCGACTTCGTTACCAACTGAAGACCTTACCAAACTAAAAAGCTATAATCTTTATATGATAGCTGACCAAGATAAGGCAGGAAATGATGCTTTCATAAAGTTATATCGACTTATGCTCAGATTCGGGTGCGAAGTAAAAAGAATTAAACTTCCAAGCGGTGTTAAAGATTTTTGCGATTATTATCTAAAGACTACAAAGGATTAAACAATATGGAAAACATATACCCCAGCAATCTCGAACAAGTTTTATTTAAGGACTTGAATAGAGAGGTATTATACAAATTGTTCATCAATAGTAATGCCCAATCAATGGATGTAGATGAGATAGGTATGATTGATGAAGGAGTACAGTCATCGCCTAAAGAGAGAGAGGTAAGACATAGAGTAGAGAAGCTATTATTCTTGAATTTATTGATGGATTATGATTTGGAAAATCAGATAGAGCGAAGGAAAAACGCCAAGTATGATTATATGAACGGCCTTCTTCTATACATTGCTTCGAATCATCATTTCAAATATGGGTTTGGATATTTTAAAGACAACATACAATCATTTGATAATATGCTTGGACAATGGTGTAAATTCCTGAACGCAGTTATATCTGACATCAAGGTTCTTCCTATTATCAAACTGGATCAGCAGATCGCTGTTGAATTTGGAGAAATTCTTAATATTACGTTATCAAAGGATGTTATTTACAATGTGAATATTAACATGGATAACTTTGATAGGTTATTTAGAGAAATGCCCCAAAAATACGACTTTTGTATAAGAGTTGATAAGGGTACATTTGAGTGTGGCAAAAGCGATGGGAGCGGACTACAGAGCGACTTATATAAGGCATTCTCAGAGCTTAATCGATTAATACAGACATTATCGTCAAAATAAAATTATTACACATAGAATTATGAGCGCCAAATTAAGAGAACAAATACTATCAGAGGAGAATATCTATAAGGCAATTTTTGCTATGGAGTCATATATATCAGAGCGTGATTTGCTTAGCCCCGAAGATCTGGATACATTTCTTCGGCTAAGGGATAAATATGACTTTAATGGCATTGTTTCTGATGCTATTGAAAAATGTAAGAAAACTCTAACCCAATTACTTGACGATGAAAACGAATTGCTAGAAGTCAATGTTTTCTTTAAAATTAAGAAACTGAGTTCCGAAGGAAATACAGTTGTGGAGTATCGCCCATTGCACACGGCTAGCCTCGTCAATCAGATTTGTATGGCATCAATGCTTATGCCTTTAATGTTTGACGATTCTAATGGGAAACGGAATCTATCGGAATTATCACGTATGCTACCTCATAATTTCTATGGTAATATTCCAAGTTGTAATATAGGTAGTATCTTTATGAATTGGACTGAGAAATACCGCCAATATTCTCAAATAGTAACGACTCGCTGTCGGGAATATTCCAAGACACGCGAATATGATAAAGAAATAAGTTTTGACCTTAAAGACTTTTTCCCTTCTATTAATCCTTTGAAGATTCTGAATTTTATTTGGAATGCTGTTTCGAGTAAATATAAAGACGATACTGATAAAAAGTGTCTGAAGACCATTATATCTAAACTTCTATATTTTAAAATTCCCGAGGAGAACCTCCGGGAATGGAAAGATGTATATTATAAGGAACAACATAACAATGTAAAATCGGTTAACGGTTTCTATCCTGTCCGGGGAATAGCGCAAGGACTACCACAATCATACTTTTTTGGTAATTTATGCATGATAGAAGTCGCTGATTGTATGAGTCATGTCGATAAATTAATGGATTCAGACTCGTATTTCTATGTGGATGATTCAGTCGTATTTGCCAAAAACATTAATTCGGATTTATTTGGAGAATTAATCCAAAGACTCAATAATTCGGTTACTGAAGCCAAAAAAGATTGGGAGGAATATCCAGTTATAGGTCAGGATTTACTGTCACAAGCAATGGATATAAATTATAACATACAGTTTCATCCTAATGGAAAGAGTACAATTTGTGATATAAATGACTCTTTTAAAGGTATGGATGGTCTGTTTCTAGTTCAACGACCTGTGTCAATGGGCGGATGGATAAAGGGAAATATTGATGAAGTTGACGATAACGTTGCCTTGAAAAAGCTAACGGCTTTACAGGATGTCGTTAATCTTGAGATAAATAAACTCCGTTCGAAAAGAACTAAACTTGGAGATAATTCTTATGGTGAAGAACGACTTAAGTGGCTCAGACGATACAAACGATATTTTTTATTTAGACAAAGAAAACTGCAAATTCTTTTGAATGGGAAATATGATAAGGAGCTAAAAGCGAAGTTCTACGAAACATTCAAAATTGACGATGTTACATCTCAGGACAAGACTTCAAAAGAACTAATTAATGCTTTATTTGAGGTCTTTGAGGAAGAAATATTCAAATCTGAATTTGAGTTGATTCTAAGAGATATGCCTTTCAGTGAAAAAAAAGGTTTCTGCGCCAAAATTCAACAATATGATATCGCTCTGTCAAAATATAATTGCAGCACTCATAGGTCTGATAAATACTTGTATTACCATAGAATCAGTTCGATGTTATGCAGTGCAGATGTTGCCACTGTGGACGAATATGAATCCCTTTCGCGTGTTGTGCGAAGTGTACGTCCTTTCCGTAACTCTGAAAGATTTGTTGAGGCTATAAAGAATACATCTTATAATGCCAATGATGTGTGGGAATTGTTCCCATTCCTAAATTCAATCACAGGAGTGTCTGATTCCGGAAATCCATGTCTTAATTCAAAAACAGGATTTCCTTCTTGGTGCGAGTTCGTTTTCAGAAATTCAGAGAACTTCAGACGTAAAATTTTGAATTGCTGTTTCTCATTCGCTTGCAACATTCAATCTGGAGATAATCTATCAATTTTGAGGTCTGACATTAAGCCAATAAAATACTATGAGTTAAGAATTATTTCAATGCTCAGGAATTATCGTTTGAAAATTTGCGATTTCTTTGAGTTTGTGAGATCTCTTGATCCAAAAGATTTGAACGAGAGGATGGATATAGATCTCGGAATTCTTGAAGGGCTCGGTATATACCGGCAAAAGATTCAAGATCCTGAAAAGATTGACCGATTAATCCAAACACATAGACTTGTTAAAAGCCTTTGGCATAATGGTTCCAAATTCTTGAATGCTTATACATTACACAATCACGAACACGCTATCAATCTAATAAAAAATGTAGTTAGGCTCGTGAATAATGTGGATTTTTTGAATTTGAAGGCTAATGATTTCTTCTTGCTATTTAATGCGTGTTATCTACATGATATAAGCATGGTTATACATCCGAGTGTATCCTCGTTTAACGATTCTAATGTCAAGTCTGAACAATTAATCAGTAAGTGGCTTAATCGTATGTTGACATTTAACAAAAAAGTTGACAATGCCTATAAATCAAACAAATTCGCAATGGACGAGATTCATCGGATTAGGAAAGAGATGGGATTGTCTTTGATTGAGGTATTTCAAGATATTTTTGACTTCTTTGAGAACCGTGTGCGTGCACCTCACGCATATGAAAGTGCTATGTTTATCCGTCATTGGCAAGAAGATATGTTGTCTTTCCTATCAGAGCTTGAAGCTGAAACAATAGCTACAATATCCGATAGTCATGGATGGAATACAACAGATGTATATGAAATGAAATCTTCAGCGAAGGAAGAGTTAATCAGCTTGAAGTACATGATGATTCTCATACGTTTGGCAGACTTGCTCGACTTGGCAAATGATAGAATAGATTATTTCTTACTGAAGCAAAATCGTTCGCAGATGAGTCCGGTTTCACGATACCATTGGATTTCCCATCTGATAACTGAGCGATATGAATTGGATGTTGATTACGAAATCATTAATGAAAAGGAACTAACAGATCAACCTATCCAAGAACTGATACATCTTGATATTTTCTTAAATGCAGAGATTCTTGCAAATATAGAAGTGCATAAAGAGTGTTGCAGAGGATTTCAAGCAGAACTTACCAAACGTAGAAAAAATAAGATTCCAAAGAACGATACAGAATATAAATGCCTAGAATTTAAGGTAGGGAAAGATGATGAACCCTGCTGTTCAAATATGTGCAAACGAAATGGAGATTCTCATAGTTGCCCATTCATTTGTCTATGGATGAGCGACAAGCATTGGTGGTTATTCTCTGAGCTTGGCAAACTCAAACATTATCTGAATTCTGTCAATTCAAAACTGATAAAATCAGATATTTCAGTTAGATTTTTCTATAATAATACCCACAAACTTGACTCTGAGTTTTTTGACGATGTTAAGAATTATCTGAGTAGATAAGGTTATCGAAGTTTATTGCAAATCTTCGTGTTTGAAGCAAAAGCTGTTTCGTAATCAAGGAGCTTAGTCAATAAGTTATGAAATCAGGGACTGAACCTATATCATTCATGTATAGATTCAGTCCTCATTAAACTACTCCATTGATTCCCGAATAATCCGCAAAGTTTCTTTCTTATACTCCTTGCGATCATATTCAAATCCTCTACACATCCAACAGCTACACGGAGTACCTGTCGTTTTGTATACTTGTGCCCATTTGTCTTTTGCCAACTCAAACCTATGAGGGTGTTCATAATAGCTTCCATCCTCACGAATAATACAATGCCCATAAGCGGCATAAAGAACCATGCGAGCCTTAAACACACGAGCCATTTGTTGGCGTCTCCAAAATTTGTTTCTTTTGTCCATCATCTCTTTCTATTAAAGTTAGGATGAACAATGATGCTATTTTGGTTAGATTTAATGTATCCATAATAATTGTCTTATAAAATATGTTCAGTCAATACTATTCTTCTTCCTCCTCAAACCCTTCTGATGCATTAGCAATCAGTGCTTTTCCTATCTCCATCTGTAGATATTTAGGAAGACGAAGTAACTTTGTCATCAGCTGGCTATAAGTAAACTCAACTTTGGTATCAAATATAGGTTCTTCTTCAATGCTCGTATCAATTTTCTCAACGATTCCAGCCCCCTCTATAAAATCGGAAAAGTCTGGCTCCTCAGGCCAATTTTCTATCGTGCCGTCATAGTTGATTCTTAAGCGAATATAATCCCCACAATCATCCACTTCCGGTATTAATCCATTGGGCACATAATCGTCAATTTTGCATATCACCTTTTTGTCTTTATCAAGTAAGAAATAGGTTCCGCTATCACATACCTTGGCTTGAAAAAACAAACTCCCATACTCTTGCTTCCAATTCAGGAGCTTATGAGCTTTCAAGTCAATTATAGCTGACCACATTCCCTTAGAAACCAAAGGATACTTGTTTTCATAAAGTTCACCCAACCAATTATCGGTATAACTACACAGTTCCTCATTGTATGGGAGATATATCATAAGGTAGTGAGCCACCTCATTCAAATCCTGCTCTCTGATTCCTAGTAATATCTGCTTTGCCATAATATCTTTATTTCAAATTAAATGGTAGTCAATAAACTCAAATCAACATCAGGAATAATAACCTCCGCAAGCTTATCCTCAACAAGGAATCCCATATAAAGCGGAATAGTGAGTATATCTCCCTCACGTCCTACATTATATTGACCTAACTTGATTGCATTCTTGACATGATACACATCCTTGTTCTTCAAAACCGTAGACATGCTTTTCGTCTTTCCTGACTTTGCCTTGACTTCAAGGATAACGCATTCCCCTTTGAATCTTACCAAAAAGTCCAATTCAAGACCGCTATCCTTATGAAAGTAGTATAGCTTTTGCCCGGACTTGCATAAGAAATCAGCCATCAGATTCTCAAAGATAGCTCCCTTATATCCAAGAAGATTACCCTTCAAAATATCCGCCTGCGTGCCATAGTCGAGCATAGCCATAAGAATACCTATATCGGTAGTATATACCTTGAAACACTCTTTGATGGAATTACCCTCTAACGGTAGTTCTGTAATCTGCGTGTTATAGCATCTACGAACTATCCCGGCATCCTCCAACCATTGGATACTACCGATATATTGCGAAGAGCGCCCGCCCTTCTTGACGATTGAATACTGAAATTTCTTGTTCTCTTTGGCTAATTGTTTCGGAATGGATTCAAAACATTCACGGATATTAGATTTGTCCGCATCATCCGCATATTTAACCATATCCTCTTCGTATTCGGCAATAAGATTGCGCTGCGCTTTATATATAAGTTCGATATTCTTAGTTTCAAGGAAGCAGTTTACCACTTCTGGCAGACCTCCGACAATGATATATCTATACAGCAACTCCATCATTGCCTTGTGAATTCCATCAGGAACAGCCTTTTCGTGCTCAAAGCATGATTTGACAGCATCAATGACCACCTCACCAATTCCATTTGCCCATAAAAATTCCTCAAAGTCCAACGGATACATATCGATCACAGTTTCATATCCGACAGGAACAGAATCTTGTCCTTCCTCTTCGTTTTTCTTCCTGCTTTTGCCGTAGCCTTTCACGCCCAAAAGAGAACCTGTAGCAATAATATCGAAACGCCCGTCTATATGGAATGACTTTAAGGCTGTCCTTGCTTCCTTACACTCCTGAATCTCATCAAGGATAATGCAGGTTTTCCCCTCAATGAAACGACTGCCTTGAATCAAAGCAGAGAGGTTGAGAATAATGGTATCGACATCTATATTACCCGTAAAAGCGGATTTCTTATCTGGTTCAAGGATAAAGTTCATATAGACAACACTCTCATAATTCTCTCTTGCGAACTTCTGGACAATATACGTTTTTCCGCATTGGCGGATACCTTTTATCACAAGGGGCTTTCTGTCCTCAGACTCTTTCCATTTAGCTAAATATGTTTCTACTTTCCTTTTAAGCATGGCGCAATCTTATTCTTCCAATGGCAAAGTTACACTTTTTTCAGCGAATAACCATCAAACCTATACATTTTTTCAAGCGAATAAATCACATATGTCCACATTTATTCAAGCCAATCACATATTTTCACACAAAAAACTATCGCAACCCACAGAAATTCCAAGAAAACCACTACCTTTGCATTCAACAAACGTTCTGTAACATACCTGCGGAAATGCCCTATCACTCAACACCTTGTATCTGATAGCGGACATTCTACAAAAGGGCTGAAAAGAGGCGGTACAACACGTATATGCAAAGCGGTGAAATCCAACGGTTTGCATTTGTTCCTACATTCTGTGTATTTGTCAAAACAGAAGTTGTACCGATTAAAATGAATAGTTACTGATAATCAGTGATGTAAATATGCTGGTAGAAATAACAAAAAAGACATCATACAATGGAAAATAAATTCAAAAGAACCACCGTCACATCCGCTTTGCCCTACGCAAACGGTCCGGTACATATTGGTCATCTGGCAGGTGTATATGTTCCTGCTGATATCTACGTGCGCTATCTCCGCCTGAAAAAAGAAGATGTTCTTTTCATCGGAGGCTCTGACGAACACGGAGTACCTATCACCATTCGTGCAAAGAAAGAAGGTATTACTCCACAAGATGTGGTGGACCGCTATCATACCTTGATAAAAGAATCATTCAAAGAATTTGGAATTTCATTCGATATATACTCTCGTACTACATCAAAGACACACCACGAACTGGCTTCCGAATTCTTCAAAACCCTGTATGATAAAGGTGAGTTCATTGAAAAGACCTCCATGCAATATTACGACGAAGAAGCCCATCAGTTCCTGGCCGACCGTTATATTACCGGTGAATGTCCTCACTGCCATGCAGAAGGAGCCTACGGTGACCAATGCGAGAAGTGCGGAACATCACTTTCTCCGACCGACCTGATCAACCCGAAAAGTGCTATCAGTGGCAGTAAACCAGTGATGCGTGAAACCAAACATTGGTATCTGCCATTGGACAAACACGAAGGATGGCTGCGTGAATGGATTCTTGAAAATCATAAAGAATGGCGCCCCAATGTATACGGACAATGTAAAAGCTGGTTGGATATGGGCTTGCAACCCCGTGCGGTAAGCCGTGACTTGGATTGGGGAATCCCTGTTCCTGTAGAAGGCGCTGAGGGAAAAGTACTTTATGTATGGTTCGATGCCCCCATCGGCTATATTTCAAATACAAAAGAATTACTTCCCGACAGTTGGGAAACTTGGTGGAAAGATCCAGAAACCCGTTTGATTCACTTCATCGGAAAAGACAATATTGTATTCCACTGCATTGTTTTCCCTGCTATGCTGAAAGCGGAAGGAAGCTATATCTTACCGGATAACGTACCTAGCAATGAATTCCTGAATCTGGAAGGTGATAAGATTTCCACTTCACGCAACTGGGCAGTATGGTTGCATGAATATTTGCAGGACTTCCCCGGCAAACAGGATGTATTGCGCTATGTATTGACAGCCAATGCCCCCGAAACAAAAGACAACGATTTTACCTGGAAAGATTTTCAAGCACGTAACAACAATGAGTTGGTGGCTGTTTACGGTAACTTTGTAAACCGTGCTTTAGTGCTGACTCATAAATATTTCGACGGAAAAGTTCCCGTTTGCGGTGAATTGACCGACTACGACAAAGAAACATTAAAAGAATTTGCAGACGTAAAGGCAGAAGTAGAAAAGCTACTGGATGTATTCAAATTCCGCGATGCACAAAAAGAGGCAATGAACCTGGCACGTATCGGTAATAAATACTTAGCCGATACAGAGCCTTGGAAACTGGCAAAAACTGATATGGACCGTGTAGCCACCATCCTTAACATAGCATTGCAACTAGTTGCCAATCTGGCTATTGCATTCGAACCTTTCCTGCCTTTCAGCAGCGAAAAGCTCCGCAAAATGCTGAATATGGAAACATTTGAATGGGACCAACTGGGACGTACCGATCTGCTGGCAGAAGGACATCAATTGAATAAGGCAGAACTGTTGTTCGAAAAGATCGAAGATGAAACCATTCAAGCACAAGTAGACAAACTGTTGGCTACCAAAAAAGCAAACGAGGCTGCCAACTATAAAGCCAACCCGATAAAACCGGTAATTGCTTTTGAAGAATTTGAAAAGTTAGATATCCGTGTAGGTACCGTATTAGAGTGTGAGGTAGTGCCTAAAATGAAAAAGCTGCTGAAATTCAAGATTGCTGACGGACTGGAGAACCGTACCATCGTCAGCGGTATCGCACAACATTATAAACCGGAAGAACTGGTGGGCAAACAAGTTTTATTCATTGCCAACCTGGCTCCACGCCAATTCAAGAACGGATTGGTGAGCGAAGGCATGATCCTGAGTGCTGAAAACTTTGACGGCACCTTAGCGGTGACCTCTTTATTAAGAGAGGTAAAGCCGGGCAGTGAAGTGAAATAATATACACCCAAATACAGAAAAGGCTGAAAGCAACTGAAACGTCCGCTTTCAGCCTGACTGTTTTATAATCTATCTATAAAAATGGCAGAACAATCCTTGAAAGAAAAGACAGCAAAAGGCCTCTTCTGGGGCGGATTAAGCAATGGAGTACAGCAGCTGCTGAATCTTTTTTTCGGGATATTCCTGTCACGCATTCTGAATGCGGAAGATTATGGCATGGTGGGAATGCTGTCCATCTTCTCCCTTATTGCAGGCTCTTTGCAGGAAAGCGGGTTCACGGCCGCCCTAGCCAACAAACGGGATATCTCCCACAAAGACTATAATGCCGTATTCTGGTTCAGTACCGGGCTAAGTGCCTGTCTCTACCTCATTCTGTTCCTTTGCGCCCCACTCATTGCCGAATTCTATCACACTCCCGAACTGACAGCTTTGGCACGATACACTTTCCTCGGTTTCTTTGTAGCCAGTTTGGGCATTGCCCACAGTGCTTACCTGTTCCGCAACTTAATGGTCAAGCAAAAGGCAATGGCGGTCACTATCGGATTAACCGCCTCAGGAACTATCGGTATAACTATGGCCTGCTTGGGATTTGCCTATTGGGGGATAGCCACACAAAGCATTGTCTATGTAGGAACCATTAATATCTGTTATTGGTGCTTCTCACCCTGGCGACCTACACTTACTTTCGACTTCAAGCCTTTGAGAGGGATGCTTTCTTTCAGCAGCAAATTATTAGTAACCAATATATTCAACCACATCAATAATAATATCTTTACCGTTATCCTTGGTAAATTCTATTCGGGACAAGAAGTAGGCTATTTTACTCAAGCTAATAAATGGAATTATATGGGACATTCATTAATTTCAGGAACAGTCAACAGTGTGGCCCAACCTGTACTTTCCAGTTTGTCGGATGAAAGGGAACGCCAACAACGCGCTTTCCGGAAGATGCTCCGCTTCACTGCCTTTATTTCTTTTCCGGCTATGTTAGGATTATCATTAATCGCACCCGAACTGATTATACTGACTATTACAGACAAATGGCTACCCAGTGCCTTCATCCTGCAATTGCTCTGCATCGGTGGCGCATTCATTCCCATAACCAATTTGTATTCCAACCTAGTCATCAGCAAAGGAAAATCGGATATCTATATGTGGAATACCATCGGCTTAGGCATCATCCAGTTAACAACCATGCTTCTGCTCTATCCATACGGCGTACATACCATGATTATAGTGTATGTATCCATCAATATCTGCTGGCTGTTTGTATGGCACTATTTTGTATGGAAACAAATACGGCTCAGCTTGTTTGCAGCGCTGAAAGACATCCTTCCGTTTGCCTTCATAGCTACCGCAGTAATGGCGGCTACCTATTATATCACTATCGGCTTTGCCAATCTGTATTTATTAATGGCAAGCAAAATGATCATAGCCGGCACACTCTACACAGCCATCCTGTGGTTGAGCGGCTCCGTCACTTTTAAAGAGAGTTTACACTATATAATCAAGAAATAATGGCTGCTACACGTCACTCCGGATTAGAATGTTTACGAATTATCAGTATCATACTGATTGTATCCATGCATATTCTAGGAAATACCTTCCACACCAGTAACTGGCTGAACAAAGAATTCATACTATTTATCAATACACTGGGAAACACCGGAGTAACCTTGTTCATTCTGATCTCAGGTTATTTTGGAATCCGTTTCAATACACATAAATTTTTCAAAATGCTGGTTGTCGTATGGTTTTATTCCATCGTTTCTTATCTGATCGAAACAATATGGCTTCACACTCCGCATACCTGGACAGGGCTGGCCTCCTCATTGCTACCGATACTTAGCAAAAAATACTGGTTTATGACCTGCTATGTAGTACTTTATTGTTTCTCGCCCTATTTAAACCGACTGGTTCATAACCTCTCACAAAAAAGTTATAAACAACTACTGTTACTATGGGGATTCTTTTTTGTATTTGCCCCGACAATCCTGTTTTTTGAAATTCAGAATGACACGGGCAAGGGAATTATCAATGTCACACTAGCTTATCTCATAGGACAATATCTGAAGACCTATGGTCTTCCGGAAAACATGAAACGACATAGCCGGGAAATCTTGTCAGGCAGCCTTGCCGGTATTTTTATACTGAATACCCTGCTTACAGCAATGAGTGGAAATATCATACTGAGATTCGCCCGAGATAATAATCTACTGATTATCATCGCCTCTATCATGATTTTCTACCAGTTTACCCGGTGGCATTTTTCATCCCGCATCATCAATTACCTAGCAGGATACGTTTTTGCCTTATATATGCTTCAAGGACTTCTTATCCACTGTTTACAACCCTGGTATACCCCTTATGCAGACAGCAACCTACTTGTTCTGTATTTTATGGGAACACTTGTTTCTATCTGTCTGACGACGCTTGTTATAGAATGGAGCAGACGGCTGCTATTAGGAAAAATAGAAAACAAATTGGCAAATGCCATAGAAAGAAGAGGAGCAAAAATAAAAATGTTTGCAGATAATCATTAAAACAATGATTTATTTCCGTAACTCATAATTTCAAAATCTCCAATGGAACCCCTCCTATCTGAGCTGCCATATCCGAAAATGAACTCTGAAAAGAACCATATATTTTTTGTGTACGAGCCAATGTGTACATATCCGTGATACCCTCCCTTATTCCCTCCAAAGATCCACGGTCTGCCTTTTTTCCGGAACAGAATATCCGGTCACCATAACGCTCTTTCATTTCCCGCTTCACCTCTTCCGAATCTGTAGCCAAATAGATAGCCACCTTGCCGTCCTCTTTTATCTTCTCATCTAATTTCTGATAGAACAACTCGATAGGGCTTTGCCTGATAGAAGCCAGATTATCTGTACGACGGATATGCACACCAATCATAGCATCCGAAAAATTCCGACAACGGTTTTCCACCTCTTCCATAATCTCGTCTACCGGAACAAACAACCGACTGATCCATGCATAATCATAAAGTTGGAAAGCGGTGTATGATGCCATATAAACACAGCCACCTTCTTTAACCCACCGTTCAAAATCAAAATGCCGATTACATAAAGGAGTAATGGAACGCTCGTACAGACAAGACTTGAAAAGCAGTTTCTGAAACAAAAGCGGGAAATGAAAATTCTTGGAACGAGGTCTGTCTAATAATGCATAATCCAACCGCGAAGCATCCCGTAAACAAGCCACTTCCCTGTCTACAGGCTTAAACAACTGATAAAACGGTGCATTCAGTGCCCAATCCCGAAACCAAATGATGCTTAATTCACTTTTCGTCTTTCCTGCCAGCATTACCGCCGAAGCCACTGCACGCATACGGTTGGCCAATCCTCCTACCGGTACAAATGTTATTTTACCCATTCCTGTTTAAAATTTGAGGCAAATATAAATAACATCGCTTATAAATGCTAATTAATTACTACTTTTGCAATATATATACCTAAATTTATTATGCAAGCAATCATTCTAGCCGCCGGCATGGGCAAGCGCTTGGGAGATCTTACCAAAGATAACACCAAGTGTATGATTAAAGTAAACGGGACCTATCTGATAGACCGTCTGCTCTCACAGTTAGATTCATTAAATCTGGAACGCATTATTTTAGTCATAGGCTACCAGGGAGAGAAATTACGTACCCACATAGAGAAACAAAGTAGAAATACTCCGATAGAATATATTTACAATCCTGTCTACAATAAGACCAATAATATCTATTCTCTCTATCTTGCTAAAGAGGAATTGCAAAAGCAAGATACTTTATTAATTGAATCCGATTTGATTTTTGAGGATACACTTTTCCACAAAATTTTAAATAACCCCTATCCCAATCTGGCACTTGTAGCTAAATATGAGCCATGGATGGACGGCACGATGGTACGGCTCAATACTGAAAATGACATCATTGATTTTATCTCAAAAAAAACGTTCCGCTACGCAGATATTGACGATTACTACAAAACCGTCAATATCTATAAATTCAGTAAGGAGTTTCTCCGCAACAGTTATGTGCCATTTCTTGAAGCCTACAGCAAAGCCCTGGGTAATAACGAATATTACGAACAGGTATTACGGGTAATCACCCTGCTGGAGAGATGTGAACTGAAAGGACTCCCTTTGGAAGGAGAACGCTGGTATGAGATTGATGATATACAAGATCTTGACATCGCTGAAACCATTTTTGCCGAACAGGACCAGCTACAACGCTACCAAAAAAGATATGGCGGATACTGGCGTTTCCCAAAGCTGAAAGATTTCTGCTATTTAGTAAACCCCTATTTTCCACCACAAAAAATGTGTGAAGAACTACAGGCTAATTTTAATGTGCTTCTCCGTGAATACCCTTCCGGCATGGGAGTGAACACGCTTGTCATGGCAAAAAACTTCGGTATCCGGCAAGATTATGTGGTTGTTGGCAACGGAGCCGCCGAAATCATCAAAGCGCTGATGGAACATTCAGATGGCAAAATGGGAGTAATTTATCCCACTTTCGAAGAATATCCCAACCGGCAATCAGAAGAAATCATTGCATTCTATCCACAGAATGCCGATTTTCATTATACGGCAAAAGAACTGATGCTTTTTTATGCGGACAAAGATATCCGCCATTTACTCTTGATCAATCCGGATAACCCATCAGGTAACTTCATCCCCCTTAACGAACTTATGGATTTGCTGGCATGGACGCAGCAGCGAAATATCCACTTAATACTGGATGAATCTTTTGTTGACTTCAGCGAAAAAAGTGTCGAAAATACGCTGCTTAAGAATGAAGTTCTGGAAACATACCCACACCTCACAGTCATTAAAAGTATTTCCAAATCTTATGGAGTTCCGGGATTACGCTTGGGGATAGCCGCATCTTCCGACAAAGAGATAATAGCCTATTTACGAAAAAACATGGCTATATGGAATATAAACTCCTTCGCCGAATTCTATTTACAGATATACAGCAAGTATAATAATGATTATCAAAATGCCTGTAAAAAATTCATAGCCGAGCGCCAACGCTTTTTCGAGGTATTGCAACAGGTTGACTTCCTACGTGTCATACCTTCACAAGCCAATTATTTCCTGTGCGAAGTAACTTCCCGCTTCAGTTCCACCAAACTCGTTTCTTTATTGCTGGAGCATAATCTCTTGTTAAAAGATTGTAGTACCAAGACAGGATTCAATGGCAGGAATTACATCCGTATCGCCATACGCGACACTGAAGACAACAATTATCTGGCTGAAAACTTAAAAAAACTGCAAGCATGAGTATCAATATCTGTATTTGTGGCGGTGGCGGTCTGGGGCACGTCATTGCAGGAGTAGCTGCACATAAAGGCTTTAATGTTTCCGTCCTCACCCGGCATCCCGAGCAATGGAATCCATCATTACTCATTGAAAATTGCCGGGGAAATACATTCTCCGGCTCATTAGCCTGCGTTACGGCTAACCCGGCAGAGGTCATTCCACACTCTGATATCGTATTGCTTTGTCTCCCCGGATTTGCCATTGAGGAAGAACTTCTCCACATACAACCGTTCTTGCAGGAAAAAACTTGCATAGGAAGTGTAGTCAGTTGTACCGGTTTTTTCTTTACCGCTTATAGAATATTAGGCAAAACAGCTTCACTCTTCGGATTCCAGCGTGCTCCATTCATTGCCCGTGTGCAAACCTATGGCCAGAAAGCACTCTTGTTGGGATACAAAAAGGAATTACAAATAGCCACCGTAAACATATCAAAATCCGATATTTTACTACGAACTCTTCAAGAAATGTTAGATACGCCGGTGCGTATGCTTCATCATTTTCTAGAAGCCAGCCTGACCAATAGCAATCCATTGCTTCATCCAGCCCGTCTTTATTCACTTTTCCATACCTGGAGTAGAGGAAAAGCATATCATGAGATTCCCGGGTTCTATAATAGTTGGGACGAAGAAAGTTCGGAGCTCCTCATTGCTTGTGACAATGAATTCCAACAAATTCTGAAAGCACTGCCGGTCCGAATAGAGCCAATTCCTACTTTATTGGAATATTATGACAGTTATGATGCAAGGTCACTTACCCGCAAGATACGCTCTATCATTGCCTTCAAACATATTCCAGCTCCTATGGAAAAAACAGAAAAAGGATTTCTGCCTGATTTCAAAAGCCGGTATTTCACTGAGGATTTTCCATTTGGATTATTGATAATCAAATCAATAGCAGAGGTATTAAATATTTGTACCCCAAACATTGATAAAATATTGCTATGGGGGCAAGATGTATTAAACAAAGAATATATCCATGAAGGAGAATTAAAAGGAAAAGACCTGTCAGAAACAGGTTACATTAACGCTGATTTGTTTTATAAACTACTAAAAAATTAATGTATGGATAGTGAACTAAGAAAGCGATTTAATCCCGATGGTTCCCTTCTCCGTCGCCAGCAACTACGTATGTTAGAGCTTCTGGAGGTTATTGATGTGATTTGTCGCAAGCACCAAATACCCTATTGGCTCAGTTCCGGAACTCTAATAGGTGCAGCACGTCACAAAGGTTTCATTCCCTGGGATGATGATCTGGACATAGAAATGCTTCGCTCAGATTACCTGCGTCTGCTGAAAGTTCTTCCTCAAGAACTTCCGGACAATCTTGCATTGCAAACGAATGAAACAGATCCCAATTACATCTTTATATACGGCAAATTACGTGATAAGGATTCTCATTTGGAAGAAACAAATTCATATGACCGTATTTTCCATTATACCGGTATCTACATTGATATTTTTCCTTTAGAAAAGATCCCTTATTGTCTGGCTTGGATAGGAGGACACATGCAAGGGCAGATATACAATCAGTTGAATAATAAAAATATAAAAGAAAGCACATTATACAAACGGATTCGTAGGATTTATCATTTTAATACCCGCATCGGTTTTCCCATCCTAAGGTTCATTGCCAAGTTATTCCCCAGAAAAGAATTACGCCATTCTTTTGGCACCGCCTATTTCAAACCGCGCTATACAGACGATATTTTTCCACTGACAGAAATGGAATTTGAAGGAAAAATGTTCCCCGTACCACGCCAAACAGATGCTGTGCTAAGGAAGATATACGGTGACTATATGCAATTACCAGATTTAGAGAATATACATCCGCATTACAACAAACTCGAATTTTACAAATAAAGGAGATTGAACTATGAAACCGTTCCTTGTAGATGTACCTGTACTCATTTTGTTCTTCAACCGCCCGCAACAGCTGTCGCAAGTGTTTGAACAAGTCAGGAATGCCCGTCCCTCCAAGCTTTTCCTCTATCAGGACGGACCACGCAGCGAACACGACCTGCCCGGTATAAAAGCATGTCGTGAAGTGACAGATCAGATAGACTGGGACTGCGAAGTCCACCGTATGTATCAGGAAAAAAACTACGGTTGCGACCCTTCGGAATACATTTCACAAAAATGGGCTTTTTCTATGGTTGACAAATGTATCGTATTGGAAGATGACGATGTGCCTTCCGTTTCTTTTTTCACATTCTGTAAAGAAATGTTAGACAAATACGAGCAAGACCCCCGTATCACCATGATTGCGGGTTTCAATAACGAAGAGATTACTCCGGGTGTACCATACGATTATTTCTTTGCCTCCACTTTCTCTATCTGGGGATGGGCCAGTTGGAAAAGGGTCATTGACCAATGGGACGAACATTATACTTTTCTAGAAGACAAGTTCAATATGCAACAACTGGAACAGCTCATTAAAGAACGGAAATTCCGTAAAGACTTTATCTATATGTGCCATCGCCATAAAGAAAACAACAAAGCCTATTATGAAACCATCTTCCACGCTTCCATGCTTTTCAACTCGGGACTGGCTATCGTGCCCACCCGCAACATGATTAACAACTTGGGAGCCACGGCAGATTCCACCCATTTTGCCGGTTCTGTGCATACACTACCTAAAGGATACCGCCGCATCTTCACCATGAAACGGTATGAAGTAGAATTTCCTCTCAAGCATCCTCGTTATGTCATTGAGAATGTAGCTTATAAAAAAGCTGTCTACCGCATTATGGGGTGGGGACATCCCTGGATTAAGATAGGACGTTCTTTTGAAGAACTATTTCTGAACCTGCGATACGGCAATTTTTCCATCATCACTAAAGCAATAAAAAACAGAATTAACAAATGGCTGAAAAGAGACCAACACCGGTAAAACCACTCACTATTTATTTTTATCACACCCGATTAACCCGTGAAAGTTACGAGGAATGGAAAGATTATAAGTTTCCGGGACATATCCTCTACGGACTTCCTTTGCTGGAAAAATATGGAATCCGGTCGGTGATGCATAAATACAAAGCTTTCCCCAGCCGTCTGAAACTAATGTTCTATGCCACTAAAGAGATTCTGTGCTGCAAAGAGCCATACGAAGTGCTCTACGGTACATCTTTCCGTGGGTTGGAACTTATCATCCTACTCAGAGCATTAGGCCTCTACCGCAAGCCCATTGTCATTTGGCATCACACTGCTTTAAAAACCTCATCCAGAAAAATAAGAGAACGCATCTCACGTTTCTTTTATAAGGGCATTGATCATATGTTCCTGTTCAGTAAAAAATTGATTAAAGACTCATTAGCAACCGGAAAAGCTCCCGAAGAAAAGCTTCAGCTTATCCATTGGGGGCCGGACCTCGCTTTCTATGACCATCTTCTGCAAACAATGCCGGATCGGAAACCGGAAGGTTTTATCTCCACCGGAAAAGAAAACCGGGATGTAGACACAATGCTGCAAGCTTTCTGCGCCACCGATCAACAACTGGACTTGTACATAGCCCCCACCAATGGAAGTGTAAACTACCAACAGATTATTGAAAGCTTCTGTCTGCCCGATTCTGTACGAGTACATTATACGGACGGTGTCATCCCATACTTGTTGGCACAGAAAGTGGCACGAAAAAGCTGCGTTGTCATCTGCTGCATGGATTTTCCTTATACCGTAGGTCTTACCACACTGGTAGAGGCCTTTGCATTAGGCATCCCTGTCATTTGCTCACGTAATCCTAATTTTGAAATGGATATAGACAAAGAAGAAATAGGAATTACCGTAGCCTATGATGACGTGGAAGGGTGGATCAATGCCATTCATCGCATAGCCGACCATCCCGAAGAAGCCCAAAAAATGGGCGCCAACGCCCGAAAGCTGGCAGAAAAACGTTTCAATTTGGAAATCTTTTCCCGTGAAATAGCAGAAAGCTTACTGGAAATATCCAAGATGTCCCCTAAAAAACGTACATTTGCATAAACTTTTATGCACATGAGAGTACTTATCATCAATACGTCTGAGCGAATAGGTGGAGCCGCCATTGCAGCCAACCGCCTCATGGAGGCTTTAAAAAACAACGGAATAAAGACAAAAATGCTTGTACGCGACAAGCAGACCGACCAGATAAGTGTCGTTGAACTAAAGAAATCATGGTGGAAAGTATGGCAATTCATCTGGGAGCGTGTCGTTATCTGGCAAGCCAACCACTTCAAGAAACATAACTTGTTTGCCGTTGACATAGCGAATACCGGCACCAATATCACAGCATTGCCCGAATTTACCCAAGCCGATGTCATTCATCTGCATTGGATTAACCAAGGTATGTTGTCACTGACAGATATCCGGCGTATCATCCAATCCGGCAAGCCCATCGTTTGGACAATGCATGATATGTGGCCTTTTACTGGTATCTGCCACTATGCAGGAGATTGCGATAAATATGCCACACAATGCCACAACTGTCCGCAACTTTACAAAGGGAGCAAGAAAGACATAGCCTACCGTACTTTCCAGAAAAAGAAAAAACTGTTTGAAGGAGCACAAATCACCTTTGTAGCTTGTAGCCGCTGGTTAGAATCATTGGCTAAGAAAAGTGATCTGATTAAAGGTCAGACCATTACCAATATTCCCAATGCAATCAACACCAACCTGTTCAAACCTCGTGATAAAAAACAGGCCAGAGAAAAATGCCACCTCCCGCAAGACAAGAAGTTATTGCTTTTCGGCTCCGTAAAAATTACAGACAAGAGAAAAGGAATAGACTATTTGGTATCAGCTTGCAAACAAATAGCTTCCTCGTATCCTGATTTTAGTAAGGAGTTAGGTGTAGTGGTTTTTGGCAACCAAGCCGAACAATACGCTTCCCTGTTTCCTTTCCCTATCTATCCGATGAATTATGTCAGCAACGAGAAGGAACTGGTAGATATTTACAACGCAGTCGACTTATACGTCACACCTTCTTTACAAGACAACCTACCCAATACCATCGTAGAGGCAATGGCCTGTGGTATTCCGTGCATAGGGTTCAATGTAGGAGGTATTCCACAAATGATTGACCACCTGCACAACGGCTATGTTGCCGAATATCAGTCTTCCAAGGATCTGGCAAACGGAATTCACTGGGCATTGACCGAAGGAGAATATGAAAGTCTGAGCGAAGAAGCCTGCCGTAAGGCAGTATCCAGCTATTCGGAAAGTACCATCGCCAAGAAATATGTTGAAATCTATAACAAGATTACAGGGAATCATGCATAACCATCATCCTCATCCCAAGTTTTCTATTATTACTGTCACCTACAACGCCGCAAAAGTATTGGAGGATACTATACAAAGTATTGTTACACAAACTTATAAGAATCTGGAGTATATTATTGTAGATGGGGGATCAACAGATGAAACACTGGATATCATTCACAAATACCAGGAACATATCACCACTGTTATCAGTGAACCCGACCAAGGTTTATACGATGCCATGAACAAAGGAATAAAATTGGCAACCGGAGATTATCTTTGTTTCTTGAATGCCGGTGACGGCCTGCACGAGGATGATACTTTGCTGCAAATGGTACATTCCATCAATGGAACAGCCCTGCCGGGAGTGCTATATGGAGAAACAGAAATTGTGGACAGTCAAGGGCATTTTTTATATATGCGCCGCCTGTCCGCACCCGCAACGCTTACCTGGAAAAGCTTCAAGCAAGGAATGCTAGTCTGCCATCAAGCCTTTTTCGCCCGCCGTGATCTGGTGGAACCATATGACCTGAGATATCGGTTCTCGGCAGATTTTGACTGGTGTATCCGTATCATGAAGAAAGCGGATGTACTCCATAACACCCATCTTACTCTTATTGATTACCTGAATGAAGGAATGACCACCCGTAACCATAAAGCCTCCTTGAAAGAACGCTTCCGTATTATGAGCCGTCACTATGGATGGGCAAGCACAGTGACACACCACTTATGGTTCGTTCTGCGCCTGCTTTACAAATAATCCGGAGTCTGGCTTACGACGGGCCTTAATCAATTTTCCTACGGGCTCTTCTGACCTGCAAGAATAAGAACAAGACCAGCACACAGGTCAATACACCCAACGCCACAAAAGCCACCGTTTCCGTAACATGCAGCGATTTCGGATCGAACTTAAATTCCACTACATGCTTTCCGGCCGGCACATTCATCGCCCGAAGAATATAATCCGCTCTTCCGTGCGGTGCTTCCACACCATCAATATATGCCTGCCAACCAGGATAGTAAATTTCCGAAAAAACCACTGTTCCTCCTGTCTTCGAATTAACCTCATATTTCAAGTCATTAGGTTCGTACGCAGTCAGTTTGATTGTACCCAGTGTATCTGTTTCAGCCGCCGATTTTACCTCCGCACTGAATTTTTTATCTACGACAGCCGTTTTTGCCGGATCTATCCGATGCAAAGCATCTATCTCTTCATTGGCATTATCCACATACTGCACCTCGTTTACAAACCAAGCATTGCCCAGCGTATAAGGATTCTGTATCGGGACAGTCTTTCCACCTTGCAGCGGAAAAATAAAGTAACGGGTATTCAGCATATTCAACACAGGAAAACCGGACGGAGCCACCTTCTGCATATCGCCTCCCGCCTCCGAAACAGCCTTGAACACGCCATTCATCTCAGTGCTGATATGCTCCTCTATCATTTCTTGATAGCGGCGCAGCTTGGCGGCATGATATCCACCGATGCTCTTATGCCAATAAGAAGTCGTATTTTCATTAAACGTATTGCCGGCTAGGTTCAGTACCCGGAAATCCAACGTTTTATCGGCCAATATTGCCTTATCCGTTTCGGTCGGTTTAAAGGAATTATCCTGCTGCACCTTCTCCACAAATTGTTCATCATACAAATAACGTTTGTTCACACTCCACATATCTGCCAGACAGAGGACAGCCAATGCCAGAATCGTCACCTTCGCCTTTAGTTTGCCCATGCCATATAACCAAAGAACTGCCGTACCTATCATAATAACAAAGAAACTGCGCCATGCATCCGAAGTAAAGATACTCTGACGGATTTCTTCCAGATTAGCAAGTAACGGAGCCAGCTGATCTGCCGGAATACCCTGCAATGCCTGCATTTCCATACTTGAAACATACGACGGGAAAAAGAAACCGGGAGCTAATGCAAACAATAAAGCGATGCCACCTGTCAATCCCAGACTGATATAAAACGACCGGGCCTGTTCCTTAACCAACTGAGGGCGTGCCATTACCTCCTTTAAAGCAAGGACAGCCAACAAAGGTATGGTAAACTCAGCAATGACCAAAATAGAAGAAACCGCACGGAATTTATCGTACATCGGGATATAATCCAAAAAGAAATCGGTGAATCCCATAAAATTCTTTCCCCATGACAGCAGGACAGACAAAACTGTAGCACTCAAAAGCGCCCATTTCATAGGACCTTTCACTATAAACAGCCCAAGAACAAACAGAAACATCACAAACGCCCCCACGTATACAGGACCGGATGTACCGGGTTGCTCACCCCAATACTGACCTATCTGGCTATAGATACTATTATACATAGGATTCGCCTTTTCCATCGCCTTTTCGTTAGCTGCCAAAGGTACGGAAGCACCACCTTTCACATTAGGGACAAGCAAAGAGAAAGTCTCACCGATACCGTAGCTCCACTGAGTGATATAATCTCGTTCCAGACCACTTTTTGTCTGATTATGACTATCCGGTTTCACCAACTCACTCTTTCCACGCATCGTTTCCTTACTATACTCATACGTATGATATAAGTTAGATAGATTTATACAAACTCCCAAAATACCGGCCATCAACAACACACCAGTTGCTTTCAGAAATCGCGGCATTTCCTTCTTCTGCCAAGCATCCACTCCGAACGCAACCGCCATAAAGAGCATGACAAAAAGAAAATAATAACTCATCTGCACATGGTTCGACACTATTTGCAAAGCAACAAAAACCGCTGTCAGCAAACCACCTGACAGGTATTTCCCTCTATAAGCCAATACCATACCGGCTATAGTGGGTGGAATATAAGCCAAGGTTACAAATTTCCAGATGTGTCCGGCAGCTATAATGATGAAAAAATAAGAAGAAAACGCCCACAACACAGCCCCCAATGAAGCCAGCCAGACCGAGAAATCGAATGCACGCAATAATATATAAAAGCCCAACAGCATGACAAATACATACCACACATAATTCGGGAGATACAAATGATATAACTTCTCCACTCCCTTCAGGGTATCCGTAGAATCATAACTGGGTGCCATCTGATAAGTAGGCATACCACCAAAAATAGAATTAGTCCAGCGCGTACGCTCTCCCGTACGTTCCAGATATTCTTTCGCTTCTTCACCGGCACCAATGCCCGCCACAGAGTCATGTTGTGAAAGGATACGCCCTTCTGTCACTGCCGGAAAAAAATAGACGAATGAGATGACAGCAAAAAGGATAATCACTACTATATCAGGTAGTATTCTTTTAAATAAGTTCATAAGTATATCTGTTTATTAACGTTGCAAAGTTACTACAAAAAAGTGAAATGCGGAAAGATATAGTGATAGAATTGAGTTACAAGGGTTTCAGTCGGGTTTCCGATTATTCGTGAAGCCATCGCAATCACCGCTGAAGCCAAATCAGGACGCCGCTACGTTACTTGTCCGTAACCATGCCCGAAAGGGCGACAAACGGACACGGATAGCGAAACAAGGCGTTAAAGATTAGTGAGTTACTGACAACCCACGCAATAAATCCGGTTACGAAAAAAGATTGCGCCGTTCCTCCCCGTTTTGCGTACCGACACCGGACTCTTCACCAACTAATTTTGAACCTAAAAAAATTAAGGACGATGAAGAGTACATTTTCAGTAATCTACTACCTCAAACGTCAGGTAGTGAAAAAGGACGGGACAGTACCCGTCATGGGACGCATCACGGTGGACGGCAGCCAGACGCAGTTCAGTTGTAAACTGACCGTCGATCCCAAGCTGTGGGACACCAAAGGGGGACGTGTCACGGGCAGAAGCTCGGCGGCACTCGAAACGAACCGCATGCTCGACAAGATGCGTGTGCGCATCAACAAACATTATCAGGAAATCATGGAGCGTGACAATTTCGTCACGGCGGAGAAGGTCAAGAACGCCTTTCTCGGACTGGAACACCGCTACCACACGCTGATGCAGGTGTTCCGCCAGCACAACGAGGACTACGAGAAACAGGTGGATGCTGGCATGAAAGCCAAAGGCACGCTCTTGAAGTACAAGACCGTTTACAAGCACCTGCAAGAGTTCCTCACCATCCGCTACCGCGTGAAGGACATCGCGCTGAAAGAGCTTACGTCCGCTTTCATCTCCGACTTCGAAATGTTCCTTCGCACGGACAAGCACTGCTGCACCAACACCGTGTGGCTGTATGTCTGCCCCTTGCGGACGATGGTGTTCATCGCCATCAACAACGAGTGGCTCACACGCGACCCGTTCCGCGAGTATGAAATCAAGAAGGAGGAAACGACACGCAGTTTCCTGACGAAAGAGGAAATCCGGCTGCTGATGGATGGCAGGCTGAAAAACGCCAAGCAGGAGCTTTACCGCGACCTCTACCTGTTCTGCGCCTTCACGGGCTTGTCGTTCGCCGACATGCGCAACCTGACGGAAGAGAACATCCATACCTACTTCGACGAACACGAGTGGATAAACATCAACCGCCAGAAGACGGGCGTGGTATCCAATATCCGCCTGCTCGACATCGCAAAGCGCATCATCGACAAATACCGGGGGCTGTGCGGGAACGGCAGGATTTTCCCCGTTCCCCACTACAACACGTGCCTTGCCGGAATCCGTTCCGTCGCCAAGCGTTGCGGCATCACCAAGCACATCACGTGGCATCAGAGCCGCCACACGGCAGCCACGACGGTGTTCCTCTCCAACGGCGTACCCATCGAAACGGTGAGTTCCATGCTGGGACACAAGAGCATAAATATTTAACATTAGCAGGTACTACTAAATTAAAGCTAAGTATAATAATTTGATTATTAACGCACTAAGGATTATTGATAATCTATTCAGAGGAGAGAAGTATTTATGTAAAGAAAGAGCAACATAAGAGTTTCCTCAAATGCTGCTCTGTTAGCTAAATATGAATAAATTCTTTATTCCACTCTCTGATAAGAGTACTTCTGACCTGTGGGTGTAACTCCGTCTGCTTCCAATTCCTGCACTGATAAGGTCATTGAATTAAGTAACAGAATATCATTGATAATCCATTCTTCTTCATCGCTGTACATTTCATAGAGCTTGTTACCGTCTATCTTGTACTTGCCCACTTCCTTATAAGAATTATCTTCTGTACTTGTGTATTCAAATGTACCATCATTCTTATAAGTAACATGGGTAGCAACAGCATTACCACTTATCATCTTCCATTTACCTATAATGAGGGAAGCATAATCATCCTGTCCTTTGATTGTACCATTATTAGTATCTACCTCAAATGTTACATTCTTCTTAGTCCCATCATAATGTGTAATATTGACATTGAACTTCCAAACTGGCGTAGATTTATCTTCTACACTGACCTCAATCTTGGCATCAGCAGGTTCATCGTTAAGCTGTGGTACTTGGATATGCCATAAATCCTCTCCCAATTTAAAACTTCTTTTACCCACGAAGAAGCCTTTATTATCTCTATAACTGTAGATTGCTTCTTCATAAGATAAAAGTTCAGAAGTATAGAGAACTCCTACATGGGAATATCCAAAACCTTTCTCAGCTACGTAAATTGTATCACCAGACAACGAGTAACAACAATCGTTGTTTATGATAGAGTTTTCGTACCATGAACTTATGCCAAAACCACCCTCTTTAATTTGAATTTCTTTAGTTTGTGAACTCTGCTTAAAGAGTAGGGTATAGTAACTATAGTCTTTACCAAAGCTGTAACTTAATGATGCGACAAAGTCTTGATTGAATGGCATTACTTGTAACAGAGTTATCTGTTGAATCGTAACATCTTCATATTCTCCATAGCCTTTGTAAATTCTGCGATTCCTATTAAATGGTAACTCGTCAGTCCAATTAATAATAGGTGATTTGTTCTCTACGTTGAATGATGCAAGCCATAGCTTATCATCCTTTAGGCCAGAGAAGTTTGCTTGACCTAAATTGATAATAGTATTATTTCCATGTTCAAACAGACTTAGCAATTCGATATTCTTATAGTCTGTAATTCCATATTCCAAGCACATTTGTTCTACATTGGTTAAAGGTGGATTTACCTCCAATTCATCGTCCCCACAGGAACTAACTCCCATGCTTAATGCAACCAATAGTGAGGTTGCCAATAATCTAATTGATTTCATTGTTATTATATTGATTTCATTGTTCTAATCATGCCTCTATCTATAGCGTCATAAATTCTGCGTGTTTCATATTTAGGGCAACAATTATATTCACCCCCTTCAGACAGGTATTCAATATATGCTATGCCCCAATATATTTGTAGATATTTATAAAACTCGAATGAGCATTCAACTTTAAGATTTCTAATTTCACTCTTAGTATCTCCTTTCTTAGTGGTTTGAACATATAATGTACCCTCTTCTGGAAGATATTCTATTTTATATCTACAATATTCTCCCACATGATTAGCTATAGGTACATAAGTTCTTGGTGGCTCATCAAAAGATTTAATAATTAAGCATCCATCTTCATTAATAACAGGTGGGTATGCTTTTTGAAATATGTTACATAAAGTCTTGAAGGAATCAGATAATAAGTAATCTACTTCATCTTGAGATATGCAAAAGTCTGTACATTGACTCATGCAGTTATATAAGAATCTAAGTTTATCCCATTCTTTTAGAATATATTTTTCTTCTCGTTCTTTCTTACTTATTCTGCCTTTAGTAGTGTATTCGATATATGGTAACTTAAAGGATTTCTCTAAGAATGATGAAGGCATATATAATCTACACCCTGTATCATAGCATAGAGGACTTTTGGCACTTAAACTATTAACTAATTCCATAATAATGATATTATGCCTACCTGTTCCCTATGGATAAGCTATTATAAAATAAAAAAGGTGTGGGAACTATATATGTTTTACCCTACTGACTGGCTTCTCGCATTGCCTTTGGAGTGGATAAAACAATAGCCCCACACCAGTTTGAGATATAGAAACCTTATAAAAGGTAGGTATATAACAAATGATATGGGTGCTATTGCTACCATCTTCACTCCATTTCAAATTTTGCGAGAATTTGTCAGTAGAAGATAATTTCAATAACACCTTTCGTTAACTATGTCCTTCCAACTCCCTATCTCATTAGTTCATTGGAATTGGTGCAAAGATAACAAAAGGTTTTAAATCAATCAGCATGGAGTGAAGATTAATAGTAATTATTGTGTTACTAAACAGGGAATTAATGGAGTATTTAATCAGAGTTGCATCTGAACTCTCTAAATCCATGTGGGTATCAAATTCACTTCTCCCCATATAAAGACTAAATTCTGAATATTCTTACCTGTCTTGAATTACCGTCTTTAAGTCAGCATATTGTTGGATATTCAAGAAGTGCTACCTGTAACATGATTTATAAGAGTTGAGATAATTCTAAAGTCTGTAAATCAATGGAATTGAATCACTTCTATAAGGCTGAAATGCCAAACTGCTAAGATTGGACTTTAGATATAATCTAAGGTCAATATCTTTAAGTTGCTACATTAGACTATTAAAGGCTATATCTCCATTTGAATTTTGGGGTAGGACAAACTTAGATTGGGGTTATAAAGCTAAACCTTGTTCCTTATTTGTCCTGCCTTTTAAAGTGATTTCACGACATCAATCCTGCTCTGACAAGTAATCTCTTGACTTGTGTAATTTGAAACTTGCATCCTTTAGATGTAACGAAGCCTTGCTCATTTAACAGACAAGTCATTTCAGATAATGATTTGCCTTGCATTGACAGTGACCGTAACAGTGCTATCGCTCTCATGTTATTTGGATTGTTATCTGCTTTAGCCTTATTGGTAACGATACTATGTTGAACAGCTTGCTCAAATTTATTCATCAGGTTCTCTGCTTTGCCAAGCTGCACACCCCTTGCTTTTTTAGCTTGAAGTGATTGCTTGGTTCTCTGACTGATTAGTCCTGCTTCATATTCGGCTATGCTACTGATGATATGCAGAATTAGTCTGTTAGCTTGTGGAAAGTCGCAGAACACAATCTCAACATCATTCTCCAACAGCTTGGAAGTAAACGCTACATTCCTTGATAGTCTATCCAATTTAGCGACAATCAGAATAGAGTTCGTTTTCCTACACATCGCCAAAGCTGCAAGAAGTTGAGGTCTGTTAGACTTCTTCCCACTCTCCGTTTCAATGTATTCAGCAAGTATGGGCTTGTTCTTTACATGGTTGTGTATAATCTCCCGTTGTGCTTCTACACCAAGACCAGAGATTTGCTGCTTCATGGTGGATTGCCTTAGATATGCTATGTATGTCTTCATAATTCACAATTATTAATAGTTTGTTACAAATGCTGAACGAACATTCAGCTTATGTAAGTAAGGACATCCAATGTTAAATTGAATGCCCTTCACCTTATTATATATAGGAATATCCTACAACAGTCCTTCATCAGAGAAGCTGTAATATTCTTCTTCTGATAAAATAATGTGGTCAGAGACCTGTATATTCATCAGTTTAGCAGCTTTTATAGTCTGGGTGGTTAACTCTTCATCTTCTTTGCTGGGTTTAAGGTTACCACTTGGATGGTTATGTGCTAAAATGATTGAGGATGCGTTACAGAGGATAGCTATTTGTAGGATAACTCTTACATCTACAATAGTACTACTTATTCCACCTTCTGAAATCTGGGTGTACCCCAACACATCCCTTCCCTTATTAAGCAGTAAGATTTTAAAGTATTCCTTATGCTCCATTGTTCCATCGCGATAGGTTGCCTTTAGCACTTTATAGGCATCCTTAGAACAACGGACTTTCATTCGTTCTGAATGCTTAATGGTAGATTTGTAGGATAGTTCTACTTCTCCCACTTTATAATCTATGTTCATAATATATGATATTTAATAAGTTAGTAAATATAAAGAAAGGACAACTAACTTAATAGCTGCCCTTTCCTCTCTCAATCAACAATCCACTTAGCCCAAGAACCAAGCGTATTCACTATCTCCCAATTTGGCACGTTGGATGCCCTGTACGAACTCTGTGCAATTAAGATTCCTCTCCAAGAAGTTATCTATGTAACTTGACTTTACAGAACCATTGAGTAGGTTTAAGAGCTGCCAGCCTGTAATGCTGTCCCCTGTACTCTTGAAATTTGCATCAGAAACGAATGCCCTGCAAGCTGCATTAATCTGACTATCTCCCAACAATAGACGAGGTAAGCGTTTCTGTTGGTTGGGCGTAAGAGCTTGATATAATCTCATCCTGCCTATTATCTGACAGAACTCACTTGTGGAGATTGATATCTGCCCAAGTGTTCTTAGCAAGTGCAGGTCTTTAGATGGGTTGTACGCATGAAACAGATTCAATGCTGCTGCATATAATTCCTGTGTACTTAGAACTTCTATCTTATCCTGCAAGCCGTCAGTCGTTAGCATTAGATTGGAGCACACACGATTCCTAAATCCTATGAAGATTTTAAATCTTTCAACAGATTTCTTACTGTAAAGGTTAATCTCGTTATATGCCCTTACTCCACCAATGGATAATGCCAAACGATTACCGTATTCATCATGCACGATGGATGGAATTTCAAAGCAGAAGCACATTCTTTGATAGAACAAAGTTTTCTCTTCATCAGTCAGTTCAGATGCTTTTTTGCCTAATGCACTTGGGATTCTGCCATTGATAGGGTGTGAGATTCTAATCTCTGGTATATCAAACTGCTCTCCATGAAAGTAATCTTTAGCTGCATCCACTACTGCACCTATAAAGGATTGGTGACTAATGGTTTCTTCCATTGATGCAAAACTTGGAATAATGCAGTCTTGTTGTAAGTGCTGCAAGGTTACTTCCTGTGTATTGGCTTCAATGAAATGATTTACTCTCTTGGGTGCTGCAACTTCTTCCACAATGATTGCTTCTTCTGCAAACTCACCCATGTTTAATGATTCTCTACGCTGTGCCATAGCTGGCATAATTACTAAATCTCTCATAATGAAATTGAATTAAATGGTTATTGATTGAATGGATTTAACAAGAACAAACCTAAAACACAAGTGAATTTCTTCGCTTGCATCTTAGGCTGTCCTATGTCTTTCCCTAAAGATTCTTTCAAAGGAAATGAGGAGCATTAGTAAATTATTGGTAAGCAGTGGTAATAGTACATCGTGCCTGTTCTTGGATTAATAAGAATGCTTATTCCTGTTAGCTATCAGACTGCATTTCTAAAGCATTCTTTTTATTTAAGAGCCATGAGGGGGGGAGTAAATATGGGTAGGGTAGTCTGCTTACCTCTTACAAGAATATGAAGTTGAAGACTTCCGTCTTATAAAACGAGTTGCATTTCAGAGATTTCATTCTTGCCCATAGTGGGATTCTCCACCTTTAGCACCTTTAGAAAGTATTCCAATGATAGCTGCTCTGGTAACGCCTTGCATCTTTGATTTAATGCAGTAAGTAAATGATGTTTATTAATAAATTGCTGTCTTGTTGGACTGTCTGGTAGGTTAATCAAATCATCATCTGATAGATTGAAGTGTGCAGAAATGCGACTTAGTATAGGGTTCCTTACGATATGCCTATCTCCTTTATCAATAATAGTATCATTCCTCTCTGGTGGTATTGCTCCCTTATCTATGCAGAACTGATATATTATATTGTAAACTTTATCCTTCTTTCCCTTGCCTAAGTTTAGCAAGAAATAATTATTGATAATCATGTAACCGTTGGGTATCTTCTTGATAAGTCCAGCCCTCTCACTTGCTTCCAGATAAGTTTTAGCTGTATCTCTGTCATGGTGCAGAGCTTTAGCTATCTGGGAGATATTAACCTCTCCATTCTTACCTTTAGAAGTAATGATTTTATTAGTTCCATTCTTACATATTGCTTTCAATCTCATGGTAAACCCTCTTATTGCTACTGGAATATCCAGATAGAAGTATCTGGTATCTAAGAAGTAGTAGTTATCTGGATTGCGATTGAACGTGTAGTAATTCTTTCTCTTATCATATCCTTTTTGCTTGGTCTCTATCTGTATCAAGTCTGGGTTTAGTTTCAATCTTGATATAATGGATTGTACTGTCCTTAAAGGGATGCCAGTATTCTGAGATAGTGTGTCCTCCCTTGCATAAACTTCACCAGTCCTTTCCTTGTCACACAGTGTAATATATGCAAACATATAGATGTCTTCATTCTTGTTCTTACCAGTCTTATAATCTACTATCTTCTTGTCTATTAATAAATAACTCATTAGATGCCATGTAATTATTATCGTTTAAAAACTTTATCTCTCTCTTCTCCCGTTCAATCTTAAAGTAGTAAGAAGTGCCAAAGAATTTCTTAGCTTCTTTCCTGTTCTTGAATAGTTTACCAGTTGGAATATGAAGTATCATGTCCAAATATTCAATTTATGAGTAGTTTAAGAATCTCATTCCGTTTCCAATATTCCCAACGGGAATGTTGGGAAACTATTATAGGTATTGTATATAGTAGGTAATGCATAGATAGGTATTGTATTATGCACAAGTAACCTACAAACATCCCCGCAAGTAACCTGCGAAGAATAGACGCAGCTAACCTACAACCACACAATTCATAATCTAATCAACTAATCTTGATAATTTAATTGTTTTACAGTTTGAGAAATTATCGTTGAAATCAATAGGATAATGTTTGAGGTGATAAGTATATAGTGTGAACTCGTTGATTGTGTTTCTTCTTGGTCTTGATGTAGCCACTGTAAGATGCCCACATTCCAATTTGAAACTTATTATCTGGTACACCCTGCTTGAGTGCTTTAGTTCTGATTTGTTCATAAGTAAATTCCTGTATCATGGATTTATTGACTTTAGATAGATTAATTATCGCCAATCTGGGTAGGTGGAGTATCTCATATTCAGTGTTGTAAAGATACTGACTTTGGAGAGAGTGACCTAAAGGTCGTAACCCAAATTTCAATATTTGCATAGAGGACTATGTAAAGTCTAAGTATTGGACTTCTGGTTGACAATGATTACTATTTCCAGAATTAAGAATGGTATAAAGGTGGGACGTACCAATCTGAGCATCCCACCTCACTGACTTCTTTGTTAGCAAGCCTTTTGCTCTGCTGTAACTATCTGTTCGTAGTATTTACTAAAATTCTCTGCAAAGTGCTTTGCCTCTGGACTTCCATTAGGTTTAGGGTAATTCGTGTGCCAAATATCTTTGTTCATAGCGGCAATCATGGTTAGGAGGTCGTCTAACTTAGGTTCGTTATCTTTACTCTTTAAATCATTGTAGAACTTCTTAAACCCTTTAGCCAACCGCCCATTGTTAAATGCTTCCTTACTAATAGAACTATCTTTAAACGCTTTCACAATCATATCTCCCATTGATTGTGTGTTTGTGTCCAACTTAAATCCCTTTGGCAATTTGTCAATTCCAAGTTTTAAATCATTTGTCACACTGGGCTTTAGATTGGGTTGCCCTAGAGTGTAAAAGCTGTAAACCACATCAGATTTCAATTCCTGTTCTGTTATCTGAGATTCAATATAGTCAATCTCCTTGTTACCAGTTGTTAGTTTGGAGTTGCCAAAGTCTTTATAATTCCAAGGTCTTCCACTATTCATAGCCGCAGTAAACTGTTCTAAACTCATTGCCTCTGGCTTCTTCACGATTTCAGCCATCTTCTCCTCGTTATAAATAAACCCATCCAGAGCCTCCATTAGTGCCATAGCTATTTGCCTATGCTGCCCATCTGCTGGAGCTTTAGCTTTGCGTCTTTCCTCTTCATCTGTAACTTCTTCGGTCTTTACTATGAAGTTGTTAATTGATAGAGGTTTAGCGTTCGTCTTAGGAACAACTGTTACTTTGAATATTCTTTCTTTAGCCAAATCCTCGCCCTCTACTAATTTGATTTTACCCATTGCAGGTTGGAAGCCATGCTGCTTAAGCATCTGATAGCATTTTACCACATTCTCATTAACGATGTTACGATTGTTGCCATAAAAGTAAATAGTCATCATAATATCTTTGCAGTTTTTAAACTGGTGCGCTCCAGCTTTTGTTAATTTTGATATTGCAAAGGTGAGAACTTTGGAGAGATTTAAGAGAGAGTAAAATTTTAGTGGAATTGGTTCTCTCTTTACTTGTCCGCCTTACAAGTCCTGTTCCTTTGACACTGCAAAGATGGAGAGAAGCCATGAGAATTAGCGAGAGTAAAGTTAAGGGAGAAGTTACTCTCCCTTATTAAAACATTGATTATTAGTAGATATTATTATGCACGTCCCAATTAATATTCTTGTTCTTGCTTAAATATCCTTTTAGTGTGGTCTTGCTGACGAGGAAGTCTTCATTATCAGATATTCCTGTAAGATAGACAAACTGTGATATTAGGAAGGTTACATTATATGCGTTCCTTTCACCTTTCCTGTAATTGGAGAATGAGGGTGAAAGGGTATCAAAGAACAGTTGGAATCTCTGGGCAAAGAGACATATCCTCTTGGTCGTGCTTGCCGTTGTCTGCTTCTTGGTTGGATAGTAGCTTACCATTTCAATATTATCATTCAGATGTTCTGTGTCAAATTCATTCTTTAGTATTAAATCATCCAAATGTTCTTGACAGCATTTCAGGATAAACTTGATGGCATTGGCTGTCTCTATGGTATGTATGGATTTACCGTTTACTTGCAAGGACAAAGACAGTTCTTCCTTAAAAGTGATGTGTTCAGTCAATGGGTTGGCATTGGGATTCTCTTCATATTGGGCTATGGTTTGAAGCAGCTTGCTAACTTCATTGGCAGGATAATCGCCACGTTCAAATGTTTGCCAGCACTCACCATCCACATAGTCCCATATAAACAGTATGGCAAACCAAAACTTATCAATATCCAACTGTAAAGCGGATATGGCTTTCTTGATTTCTATATCATTCTTATAATCCTTATAGGTAAGAGGCATTTTAATCAGCCGTTCGTTGTATCTTTTCTTAAAGGTGGATATGGCATGAGTGCCCTCCAATGCAAACCTTTCATCTATAATCTTAGGTTCTGCTGGGTGTATCAGCAGGGCAAAGTCCCAAACATAATCTAATATTATATCTTCCTCCCTTGCGTCAGTTGTAGGGTAAACTGCATCTATGTTAGTAAACTTATCTATTGGTTTCATTATCTGTAATTTATTTGGTTCAACAACTATATAAGTGATTTAGTGGTTCTCATAATAACGCCTATTCTTGGGCGTATCAAACATCTTTACAAAGTCTGTAATGGAATATTCTTTAGTGACGGTTTCCAACGAGAGTTCTAAAGACTTGGGGGCTTTCATTGTCATTATGCAGCCCAATCGCTTCTCTGTATCAACCCAAACACTTTGTGTTGGATAGAATATCGTATAGTATTGATAACCTTTGGACTTGTAGCCAATGTAAACCTCCTGTCCTGTCTTGAAAGTTACCACCACCAAAGAATATGCAGAATCTTCACCATATATAATCATGTGGTCAATAACCTTGTGAATCAACTCGTAGCGTTCCATATCATCAGTAATGCTATCTACAAGAACTTTCTCGTTGGATAATGAATTGATAGCCTTAATCTTGTCCTCACAGGACAGGATAAGTTTGTTCAATCTGTCCTTCTCATATTGGTACTTCTTGGATTCCTTGTCCAAAGATGCAGCTTCCCTTATCTTGTTGATATATAAATCTGGCATATTGGGCATTTCACGCTTGATGTCAATCGCTGCGTTTACTATGGCATTGGCTTGTGCTGTCAAATCGTTCAACTTTTCTTCTATTCCCATGAGCAGCTTCTTGTGGGCTTCAATCTCCTGTCTTAATGGTTCTTCTCGCTCTTGGGCTTTGCCTGTGGCTAATTCCTGTGAGAACAGCAGCTTTACCAATTCCCAAACAATCTTCTCTATCCTTGTAGCCTTGATAGCCTTACTGAAACAGGCTGGCTTGTTCTTGGATTTCATGTGCTTGTCATGGCAGACATATAAGTCCCTGCCACCCTCATAGGTATATTTAATCTTACAGTAAGGACAATAAATCAGCCCTCTTAGTAATTGGAAGTGCTTGACACCTATGCTCTTGCTTCTGAATGCCCTCCCTTTCATCTTCTCCCTTGACAGGTCGTATAATTCAGCGGAGACAATGGCAGGAGTTTTGACAATGGCAACCTCAATAGGTCTCTTGTATCTCTTGCCTTTCTTTGGCTCAGTGCCTTTAAGCATATATTCAGCTTCTCCCTTATAGACAGGATTAGCCAGCATGGAGTTGATTGTTCCCATAGTCCACATTTTGGTCTTGCTCCTTGTAGGTATGTTCTCAGCATTCAGCATGAGGGCTATCCTTGCACTTGAATAACCGTTAGCGGAGAGTTCTATAACCCGTCTGACCGTCTTGGCTTCTTCCTCGTTGATGCTTAACCGTTTGGTCTCTGTGCTGTAATCATAGCCATAGGGAGCTTTGTATGTGTAGCTGTTCCCCTCTTTAAGAATCTTGTTCTTCTTGGAGGAAATGCTTCGTGCTTTGAAGGTAGTCACTTCCTGCTCTGCAATCATGGCGATTATGCCAATTATAAATTTAGTGTTCCTGTCCTCCTCTCCATTCTCATCCAATGTTCTAAGATTCTCTTTTTTGGCATAGACGCATATTCCTTTCTTTGTAAAATGTTCAATCTGCTGTTGGAGATAGAGCGACCTCCTGCTAAGTCTTGACAATTCCCAAATCAAGACTATATCAATATCGTCTTTGGTTAGTTCCTTTAACTTGGCAAACTCTGGTCTGTCATCATTAAACCCGCTTTCCTTTTCTTCAAAGACATGGGTTATCTCTATGCCCATATATTTGGCATATTCCTTTAATTCGTTGGTCTGCCTGTTGTAATCTTGGTCTAAGGTAGAAACACGTGAATAGATTGCACCTCTCATATTCTTGATTATTAAGTTGGTGCAAAGATAGTAATAATAGTTGTACCTGCAAATGTGTTATCAAGACTACACAGATATACGCGAAAATCACCAAAGAGAAGCTCAACCAAGACATGGAGAACCTTGCCGCAAGGTTGAACGGCATCGAGGAATTTGCAGGTTGCACCATCTAAAACAGAGAAGCCATGAAACGTGATATAATTATCATAGAGGACAACACGGTCAGCGTAACCGGTAACGAGATATGGATGACCGCCACAGAAATCGCCGGACTGTTCCACACGGGCGTCCCGGCAGTGAACGCCGCCATCAGAGCCGTCCGCAAGCCGGACGTGCTGAACGACTACGAGGTGTGCCGCTACATGCGGCTTGAAAACGGGCTTTCAGCCGACGTGTATTCGCTGGAAATCATCATCCCTGTCGCCTTTCGGCTGAACACCTACCACGCCCATCTTTTCCGCCGCTGGCTGATGGACAAGGCACTCGCAAAAGACAAGCATATCGCCTACATGGTATTCGTACATAGCGGAAAAGGCGGTTACTGCTGAAAAGACGATGACAATCAATTAAAAACGGACAACCATCAAGCTGTCCGTTTTAACTTTAAGATAGTCAATTTGGAATATACGAATTATTTGTTAAAGAATATGAGGTATCAAAATTGAGATGGCTTATATAACATCTCATACTTTAATGAGCCACAATCAATGTACATATCAAATTCCGCAATTCCTTTTTCTTGTGCTATATAATGCAATATTTTCTTGTTGATATTTGAAATTCTCTCTCCATAATAGATTGCTTTAGGAACAATTTTCAGGCTTGTTGCACGAGAATGTGTGGCAGGTTGTTTCTCGGAATGAATAATACGCCATTCATTTTCATATTCCCACTGTGTGGATTTGTGAATAGCCATTTTCAAATGTGATAGTGAATCTATATTTTTAACATCCAGCCCCAAACTCTTTGCTATATACCATTGAATAAAGCTATTTGCATCAAAACGGTCGTTATCATATATAACAGGCAAAATACAACAATTCATTTCTCCTTGTTCTAATAAGAACCTTAAATCATATTCCAATGCAAACCCTTCATGATTTTGGGCATAGTGGCTCCACATTATAACAGAATCTATGTTTTCGCTTAAACATGCTATCGTAGATACGATCTTTAATGTATCCCCCATTTTTAATAGGATTTCTTTCAATATGTTTTCCATTGCAGCACTAAAAAGAGCTAATCTCAATGGATTTATACCATTACATGATATTACCTGTTTTTTAAAACCTGCCAAATTGTTTTTTCCGAAAAATTGGATTACACTTGGAGGAAAATCAAAATCTTTATTTTCAAGTATCTGTTTGAATTGTTCAAGAAATTCTTCTGTACAACAGGCTCTCATTTGCTCTTGAATATTATCCAAACTATAATAAACAAGAGTGTCATAGGGGTCATTAAACTTATCAGCAGTAACAGCATAAACCAAATCCTTATCAAAAGCATCAAGGTTTAATGTTGAACAACTCCTATATCTATACAGTTTTTGCGGCAACATTGACATCAATGCTGCACTTATTGGATAGATTCGAGATTTTATGTCCTCTTGCTCTATTCCTTCAGGAATTATTGTGGATTCTAACAATTTTGCAAATTCACTCCGAAGCATAATGGTATTTCATTTTTAACTACAAAGGTACGCATTTTATTCCGGAATGCCAGAACATTATTCCAGCGGCTTGCGGTAGTTCACCTCTAACAGCTTACGCAACCCGGATTCGGGGTAAAGCACCTTCCCTCCCAAAAGGATAAAGGGCAGCACCCTGTTGTTGCGGTACTCCTGCAAGGTGCGGCGGCTGACACGGAGCAAGTCCGCCACCTCCCTGTCCGTCAGGTAACGTTCCCCGTCCAGCGGCGGACGGTAACTTTCCAAAAATGCGGAGAGCCATTTAGAGCCTTTGCGCATATTCTGCACCACTGTGGCAAGCGGCTCGTCCTCCAGTGTAAAAACATCGTTGTTCTCGTTCATCATAACTTTGGATTCAGTGGGTGAATAATAAGATTATCTGCCGCCGGGATAGAGCGTACCGATAAGCGGAATCAGTCTCCTGACTTCTTCCGGCTTGTAATAGAACCTGCGGTTTATCTGCGAGTAGCCGATAAGCCGCTTGTCACGCAAGGTCTGCAACGTGCGCGGGCTGATTCTCAACTGCCCGCAGACCTCCTCGCCCGTGAGCCATCTTTCCAGCCGCCCGCCGTCGCTCCTGCGCCTCAGGGCGGCTACCTTCTCCGCGAGGGCGTTGAAGGACGCCACCATCATCTCGAAGGTCTTTTTCTCGATAGATACTATTTCCATAAGCAAAACATTTCAGAGTTTGCCGCAAAGGTAACGAAGCCGCCATGAACACGTGCCGTTTCCCGCTAAAAGGCAGCTTGTTGCGCCGTCTGTCCGGGTAATGGAGCCATTATCCGTAAAAATCTTACGTGAGCCACGTAGTGAGCTGTTAAAGCCCCTTTGGTTTATTGCCGAATTTTGCCGCATAAACCAAAAGAAAGGACTGAATATGAAAGTGATAACGATGGAAAGTTCCGCCTTCACCGCATTGACGGAACAGATAGCCGAGATAGCGGCACACGTGCGTGCCGTTTCCGGCGTGAGGAAGGAAGAATCCCCCGACAGGCTGCTCACCACCCGCGAGGCGGCGCACCTGCTGAACGTGAGTTGCCGCACCCTCCAGCGCATGCGCAGCGAACAGCGCATCGCCTATGTCGTGCTGCGCGGCAAGTGCCGCTACCGGCAGTCGGAAATCGACCGTCTGCTCGAAGACAGCACCGTCACGGGTGATGCCGCGACACCGGAAGAGTTGAAACGCAACCACACGCTGCGCACGGGCGGCAAACCCAAAGGAAGGAGGACGTAGGACATGGAACTGCTTACCCGCAACAATTTCGAGAGCTGGATGCAGAAGGTGATGGAACGGCTCGACCGTCAGGACGAGATGCTGCTCTCCATGCAGCCGTCCGGCAAAGCCCCGAACCCGATGGACGGGATCAGGCTTTTCGACAACCAAGACCTGTGCATGCTGCTCCAGATCAGCAAGCGCACCCTGCAACGCTACCGCAGCATCGGCGCGCTGCCCTACAAGACGCTCGGCAAAAAGACCTATTACAGCGAGGCGGACGTGCTGACGTTCCTCTCCGAACATGTAAAGGACTTCCGCAAGGAAGATATAGCCTTCTACAAGGCTCGTATCCATAATTTCTTTCAAAAATAACCATTAAAACATTTTTCAGATGGCAAAGAAAAAAGACGAAAAGGACGTGCTGGTTGTCCGTGACGAGAGGACGGGCGAAATCAGCGTGGTAGCCGGGCTGAACGCCGACGGCTTCCCCAAGCGCATTCCCGCGAAAGCGGAGAACGCGCAGAGTTTCCTGCAATTCGACCGGCACGGCGACGTGCTGGACAACTTTTTCAAGAACTTCTTCCGGCAGTGCAAGGAACCCAGCCGCTTCGGTTTCTACCGTGTCGCGGCGGATCAAGCCGACAAGCTGCTGGAGGTTATCAAGGACTTGCTGAAAGACCCCGACGGCAACAAGGAGATGCTTGCGCCCCACAAGGTGGACACCTCCGGCTACGAAAAGAAAGTACAGGAGGAGCAGTCCGCCGAAAAGCAGGAACAACCGGAACAGAAACAAGATGACGAACCTAAAGAACAGGAAGAAATGGAACAGAAAAACGAACAGAATCAGGAAAGCCCGCAGCAGACGCAGGGCAACCGGGGCTACCAGCCCATCGACGAGAGCAAGATCAACTGGCAGGAGTTGGAGGAGAAATGGGGCGTGAAGCGCGACGACCTTGAAAAGTCGGGCGA
>ENA-OROP01000343-OROP01000343.1-human-gut-metagenome-genome-assembly--contig:-NODE-343-length-55594-cov-23.176633_pt1 | contig 55594 bp, 51 predicted proteins | sample MGYA00242132_ERZ509056 | MGnify/ENA primary metagenome ERZ509056 (study PRJEB26280, sample SAMEA2338768) | human gut metagenome | biome: human gut; feature: human-associated habitat; material: faeces...
CGTGGGCCTCGACACCCTGCGCCAGGCCAAGGCCCAGACCGAACAGTTCCAGTACACCGGCTTCCTGCTTGAGAACGTGGAGTCCGGAACTAAATCCCTACCGTCCACGGTAGGCGGCAGCCATGAGTGACTGGCGCAAATCAGCCGCATGCGCCGGCTATGATCCGGCACTCTGGTTTCCCGGCAACAGTCAGCTCATGCGAAGAGAAGCAATCCACATCTGCCACACCTGCCCCGTGATGATGCAATGCCGCAAATATGCGGAAACAAACAATCAAATCTGCGGATACCCATTACAGGGCATTTGGGGAGGCAAAGAATTCACTCCACGCAAATACCGAAGGAGGATTCCGAGGTGACAGCACAATCCAACGAATACCGTTGCGAAGCATACGCAATCCTATACTCGTTCCACCAATCCGACAATCCGATAGAAGCATTCGCCCAAGGATACGAAGCAGGAGCCAAAAGCCGCGAACAAGTATCGGAACAACAGATCGAAACGGTGAGCCGAATCCTATACAAAAACTCTTTCGGTTTTCCGTTCGACGAATATTCCATCGACGGGATGTTCGACCACGCCGTCCAATCCGGGCACATGCCTTGCAGACGGAAAGCCGAACAGCTCATCGAAGCATTGGCACGAGCCAGAAAGGAACCGGCCTGTTGAACCTAATCCTGATTAAAACCGGAACCAACATGTTCGCCGTTCTCGCCGACGGTCATACCGTCGGCAATCTCCGACGGGAAACCTTGACTTCCTCCCCCCGCCTCTCCAGGCGGGGGAGGAAGTCAAGCCCGGCCGAACAGAAGATGGTCGACTTAACGTTGCAAGGATTCCTCTCGCTGGGAGCACGCCATGTCGCCTTTCACGTCGGCAAACAGTTTTTCGAGGTAGAACAGTCTGCGATAGGTTTTGCAGTATTCGTCCAATCGGTTCTGCATCCAGAACCCAGCGACCCTATCGTGCAACAGTCTTTGAATCTGAGCATCGGTGAGATTGTTGACTTTGCGGGCGACATACTCACGAACAACCGGATTAGAATCCGCAATCAGATGATCGATGGTTGCGGAATCCAGAGAGTCCGCAAATCGATCGATTGTCGCGCAACGGACATTCGTGTTGTAATCGTTGAGCAGGAGAGGGATATATTCTTTCCCTGCCAGATCAACTGCGAAAAGACGCTGATTGATTTGAGGGCTATGAGCGATTTTGTCGACGAAAGGTTTGGTATTCACGTTGTTTTCGGAGATGTATTTTCTGATTACGTTGTGGACCTCATAACTTTCATCTTTAATGAACTCCATGAGATCGGCTTTCCCTACCATGAGGGCACGAATCTCGCTGGACTTGTCGTGGGCGAACTTGGTGGCTTGCTTCTGATCCAGTAGGCCACGTTTGATGAGAAGACGGACTCCGCGAAGCCGAAGTTCAGCGTTGCGATCCTTGGAAAGCTGAATCACCGCCTCGTCTTTGAGGCCCTGTTCGGCGATGTTGGACAGGAAGAGCTGGCGTTCATCAATGCTCATGTGTGCCAGGTCTTGTGTTTCACGTCGTTTGTTGATTTCGTTGGCTAACTGTTCTCCGGCCTTTGTGAGACGGACGCTGCGGTCCTTGTGTAGGGAGATGAGGCCTTTTCTTTCGATTCCTTGTTCTATGGAGCTGTAGTAGAGCGGTGCCCTGTAGTTGTCTTGGCTGATGATGTCGATGAATGTGGTGAGCTGGATTTTGGTCAGTTTGGCCATGGTTTCCTCTTTCATTTTTTATGTGGACATATTCAGTATAACAGACATTTATTGACGATTCACACAAAACAAAAAATCCGACCCCTCTCTCTCTTGGCGCTAAGCCCGGAAGAAGGGGACGGGATTCTGTTTTCTATAGACAAGTCCACAATGGCATTCAGATGATCGACCAGTTCTTCTCGTATTCGATTTCACGCACGCAGCATGCGCACATGCCGTCCATCAGACTGAAGCATGCGTCACCGCAACGCCGACAGTATCCGGCCTCCGGCACGCGGGTCATCCGATCGAACAGGTAGTCGCCCATCGCGTTGATGTCGATGCGGCCGACCTTGCCGTGCAGGTATTCGGCCAACGCCTTCTTCAGTTCGCGGCGGCCAATCTGCCTCGATTCGTTCCCCTTTGAAGCCATGTCATTCCCCTTTCAACCGGATTTCGTATTCCGGGGTTTCGACCATCCTGTCATCGAACAGGAAGTCGCCCATATGGTCCACGTCGACGGGCAGTCCGCTCCCGTAAAGGTATTCGGCGACCGCGTTCTTCAGTTCGCGCCGGCTCACCATGCGCGCGTCGTCATCGTGTTTCGCCATAGTTCACTCCTTCCATCGTGGTTTCATTGATCCCGGCGATCAGTTCCGTGAACCTCCCGGATATGGCGCGCGCCCGGTCGCCGTTATCCCCGGTCGCGAAACGGCGGGGCTCCCACTGGTCGGCGGCCGTCGTCAGCGGTCGGCCTCCTGCGCGTGATCCGTGGACGGCCGTGGCACGGCCGGTTCCACGGGTTCCGGCAGATAGCACCAGGATTGGGGCGCGCGTTTCAGCCCGACCTCGGAAAGGGTCTTCGGCCTCTCATAGCGGATGGGAGATTCCAGCCGGTCCGCACCCTGCGCGTATCCGTCGAACACGGGTTCCGGGATGCGGGACGCCTCCCCGTATGCGCGCCAGATCACGTCCGGCGGGTTGCCGTGCATGCCCTTCACCCGGGTTTCAGCGACGATCAGCCCGGTGCCCGTCCGGTAGACGAGCGTCCGGCCGATCATCCGGTTCATGTGGCCGCGACGGATCTCGACCGTCTTCGCGCCGGAGGGTATGGGGTCCGCCCATTCGGGTTTCAGCGCGAACACGGCCGCCGAGGTTCTGGTTTTTTCACCCATCGTCATCCTCCTCCCATTCCATGCCGTATGCGGCCCTGACCGCGATGGTCGCGATGCCTTCCCGCTGGCCCTTGGTCAGTCACGGGTATCGTTCCAATGCGCGGCGGACCCGTTTGACCGCCTGTTTGTCCGCGCACCGGCCGGCCCCGTCCATCCAGCCCAACTGGTAGGCGTTCACCAGTCCGCAGGAGTGCAATACGGCGTCCGGCGTGGTCTCCACCCATCGGGTTGCGGCTTTCGCGCTTTCGTCAAGAGGATTCGTCATCGGCCGGCTTCCTTCAGTAGTTTGATTGTGTGCGCGGCTTCGCTGAGCTTGTATCGGATCGTGCTGGTCGGCAGGATGAACGCTCCAGCCAGTTCCTCGGCATGCCCGTTGAATCCCTGTTTGAATTCCAATACCCCACGGCCTTCGTCATCCGGGTCGTTGAATACGCCGGTGATGCCGTACATGTTGAAGCGTCGCGGTTGGGTGCTGTTGACGCACAGGCGGAGCATTCCTTCGTGGACCAACAGGGCGGGAGCCTGGTATGCCCGGTATTCGGGGAGAGCGCCGGCTGTCAGGTACACGGTTTCACGTCGGTGTTCCACGAACAGGGCGCAGGCGGCTGGGATCACGCTGCCATGTGTGGTCAAGGCGCGCGCCTCGTCGAGGCGGCGTTCCAGGGCGGTCAGGTTGTGGGTTGTATCGTCAATCTGGCGTTTGAGCCGGTTCGTGGCATGCGCTTCGTATCTGGTTTTCAGCGAATCCAGCTGATCGGCGAGCCTGTCATGTTCGGCGGTCAGGCCGGTCAGAAGCTCATTGGCATGGATTTCGGCGAGCATGAAACGGGCTCGGCTTCCGAATGTCTCCTTGAACCGGCGATAGTAGTCTTCGTCGCGGGCCGTGAAGCCGCGTCGTCCTGCGGTCTTCCGTTCGATGTTCACGAACGTGCCAAGCTCATCCGCACCGAGTTCGCGTACTCGTACCCCTGATGTTCTCGCCCGGTTCACGCTCCACCGGGTGCGCGGCTTGTATGAGGCGAGCAGCGTCTGCTCATCCTTGATGCCGTCGAAGGTTCTGATCCAATTCCAACGGTTGATGACTTTCCCGTATCCGGTGTCGAATCCCTGATGCTTCCAGCTGCATGACCGGTAGGCGTCGAGGATCGTCGTGTCGGGGACCCCGATCGGGTTCCCGACAGCGTCATGCCTTTGGTATTCGATGTTCGGCCAGCATGTGACGGATACCGCATGGCGGCGGCGTGCGGCGAGCCGGATTCCCCGGGTCATGTTCTCCAGGAGCTTCGGATCGTCGAGCGTACACAGTGGACCAAGCCAGATACTACCCTCCAAACCGAACCGGCCTCGAGTCCACGCGATCAGGCAGCCGGCCGTCAGAACACCGTTGCGGGTCACGCCGATCAGATCCGTGGCCTCCACGTCTGGGGCGGCGAGATGCGCCATGTGCCCTGTCTGCTGGAATCCGCCCTGCGGGTGTCCGGCAGACAACAGATCCAGTTGGTTGAAGGTGATGGGTGTGATGTCGTAGATCAATTCAGTCCTTCCATTATGAGGCCGGTTCCGACATGAAGAGCGTATGTGGAGCGGATCATCATCGATATCCCCCTACCCTCCCGTGTTTGGGTTCGTCCAGGATCAGGGGCACGGCGCTCTCATCCAACGGGTTCGTCATCGCGGCCTCCCTTATTCGCGATTGTTTGGAGAATGCCCGCCAGACAGCCGATTTCGCCGGGGCTCAACCGGATCCGGCGGATCGTGCCGCCGTCATCGGTGGACAGCACCCACGTGCGGACGCCGTGTCGGCCGGCGGACGGCAGCCAGGTGAGGCTCGTATGCCCGCATGAGGCGCCCGTGATCATGCCGGCGCGGCGTTCGACTTCGATTTCCGGCTTCATCGCACGCCTCCCAGGATCAGGGGCACGGCGGCCCACCGGTGGAACATGCGGCCCGGCGCGGCCGTGCAGTACGCATGATCGGGATGCAGTACGGTCACGCCCTTCGCAGCCATCGCCTCCAATGTGACGGGCCTGTCGTCGATGAGCACGTCCGGCGTGAGCAGCGTCTTGTCGCCGTTATAGTAGCCGTCGAACTGGAAGCCGTTGCGGTGCAGCCAGCGTTGGCTTTCGCCGCGCCAGTCGTCCGCGCGGCTGGTCGCCATGATGACATTCCAGCCCGCATCGTGCAGCTGGTTCAAAGCTTCGGCGGCTCCCCCATAGGGTTCTTCGCGTGAATAGAGGCCGTCGGCGGTGGCGCGCGTATGCCACCACGTGAACGCCTTTGGATCCCCGCTGAACGGCCATCCGCCGGTCAGCGTGAAATCGTAGGCCGTCGGCTCCGGGCACGGGCATTCGTCCTCGCCACGTCCGCATTCGCGGATATAGTCGCGCAGACCGTTCGTATAGTCGGCAATCGTGTTGTCGATGTCCACCATGATTGTCTTGGTCAAAACTGTCACCTCTTCTCAAGCTGGTCCGCCAGTTCGTCGAGCCAATCGTCGACGGCTTCGCTCTCATACCCGTAGGAGCCGCAGGGCAGGTTCAGATGCCTGACCTCATCGGCGGTAAGGCCTCCCGGCTCCCCGGGGTGGGCCAGGGTGAACGAAGCGAGGCGTTGTACCAGGTCGACGGGTACCGGCATGTAGGATGCGGGAGCCGATACGAGCGGGAACATCGGGTATGCCATGCTCTTATAGTCCGTTCTTCGTCAGGTACTTGTTGTTGATGATCTTGAAGCACCGATTGGCTCCCAGTTCGTCCGCCAATCCCTCGGACAATTGCTGGTCTTCGTGCAGATGCCAGACGATGCCCTCGTCCAGACGGTCTTTGGTGACGTTGCCACGCAACCCGTCTACTTTGGCGATCATGTCGTCCACGCTCCCCGTCAATGCCCACTCGTTTTCGTCGAGTTCCGGGACGGCAAGATTCGGCATGCCGGTCGGCCACTGGTCGCGGTCGATCTTGTGGCGGTCTTTCCAGACTGCGAAGACGAACGGGCGTTGGGCCGGCAGTTTCAACCGGTTTGATTGGATACCGGGGCCACATAGCTCGAACTGGACGGCCATGCCGGGCCATAGCATCTTATCCAACTGGAATCTTTTGGCGAGCTGCATGTTCGAGGACATGGAGTCAAGCTCCCAGTTGCGGGAATACACGTGGACTTGTCCTCGTTCATCCATGCTGAGCGTGGTGCTGGTGCCATCGACCTTCACGGTCGGCACGGCTTCCAGCGTCTTCAATTCATCCCAGTATCCGGTGAGCGTCTGCAGACGGGGCGCGTCCGACTTGGAGCAGGGTGCGTCGAACCGGCCGATCTGAGCACCACCCATCGGCAGGGGCTCCTCGTATTTGAGTACATTCGCCTTATCGGTGATGTCCGTGCCGACTGCCGGCGTGTACCGGAATCCGAGTTCATCCAAACGCATGATAAGCCCCTGCGAGTAGACTCCGCGTAGTTTCACGGTTCGCAGCACATGGCCGGTGACTTCCATGGAGCCGACGATCATGGTCTTCTGGCCACGCTCCTGGAACGCCTTGTAACGCGGGTCATAGGCTGGCAGGAGACTGTCGGTCTCGAAATAGGCGACCCTATCCCCCGGCTTCAGATGCATATCCTTGCCGACCACCACACGCCAACCCAATACGCGGGCGACTTCGACACGATCGGCTCCCTCGATGGGGTCGACGCCGATGATTTCTTGGACGCTGACGAGTTTCCTGTTGCTCATGCCGCTACTCCCATGCTGTATTGTTTCGGCGAGATGGTGATGACCATTTCGTTTTCGTCGTCGTAGATGCTTGCCTCATACCCGTTCTCGTTGGCGATGTCTCGTGCCATGGCGAGCATTTGCTTGAAGCTGTAGTCTGCTGGTACTGGTGTCGAATACTCGTATGCGCCGTAGGTTCCATCTTTGATGCTTTTAATCTCGTACATTCTGTTCCCTGTCTCTTACTCATCGACTGCGTTGAGCTTCGTCCAGTCGCTCATAAAATCAGCTACGCTCCAACCACGGACGAGGAGAACCACCTCATTCGGGAAGTCTTCTTCTATCGCATACTCGCTGGGCTTGAACGTGGTGATGCCATAAAGGGAGCAGGCGTATCGGTCGGAAATCACCTCGGTGGGGTCTGCCAGATCCTCGCAGGAATGGATTTCCCCGCCGTCGAAAATCTTGTCTGCTGCTTCCTTGGGAAGTTCCTCGTATTTGCATCCGTCAGAAGTGTTGCGGCGCATGGACACGTCGAGTTGTCCTTTTCGCCACTTGTCCCAGATTTCATGGCTCAGGTGGGCGCGGAACATGTTCTTGAAGTCTTCGATGTTCATCATGATTTCATGCCTCGATGCTTTCACGGTCGATTCCAAGTGCCTGGATTGCGTTGTCGAGAGAGTCGGGGATGATGTCGCAGCCATCGCTTCCGAGCATGTCGTGGGCTTCTTCCGTCCAACGGGTCATGAGCTGGTCGAACTGGAGCGCATCCAGCTTGCCGGGGTCGATGCCGTTGTCTTCGAGGCTTCCCTTGTCGAAGTAGGTGACGCCGTACTGTCCGAACGCATCGCCGTAACCGTAGAAGTCCGGTTCGCGGAGGCTTAATCCCTTGGGCTTGTAGTTTGACAGGAATTTCAGGAAGGCGTGTGCGCCTTGCTTCTCCTCATCGGTGAGGGTGCTATGTTCGAGCGCGTTTTGCAGATAACGGGAGTATGCGATGTTCATTGGTTTTCCTCTTTCATTTTTATGTGGACATATTCAGTATAACAAGTAAAAGAGAAAAGTCAAACCACCATAGGCATACGAAAAACTGAAGAAAGACACCAAAAAGAAGTGGAGCTGGCGGGAGTCGAACCCGTGACCTTTTCGTTGCGAACGAAACGCTCTACCAACTGAGCTACAACCCCAATCGAGCTGCCGGTCGGTTATGATCCGACGACCTGCCGCTTACAAGGCGGCTGCTCTACCAACTGAGCTACGACAGCGATACCGGAATCCTCCACACCTGTCCGGTTGCAGGCTTCCCGAAAAACCAGCCAAACAAAGGAGGAAAAACAGATCGGTTTTTAGTGGAGAAAGAGCCATCGACCGGATTCGGACCGGTGACCTGCGCATTACGAGGGCGCTGCTCTGCCAGCTGAGCTACGACGGCGAAACCGTTCCGGCATGAGGAACGGTGGATGGGCCATGCGAGCAAAGGAATGCTTGTCCTGCGACCGGTTCATGCCATCGGCCACAGACTGCTCCCATTCGGAACCCAGCGTTTCGCATGTGGCCACTGGACCCATCGTGCTTCGACGGGATTCGAACCCGCATCACCCTAAAAGGGCATCCTATCGGTTGGAAGACGAAGCCATGTTGCGGATACGATGCTGGAGAGGCGGTTCTGTTCAGGCCACTGAGGTGCAAGCCTGCGCCTAGACCATCGTTCCACTCCGCCCCAATATGGCAGCGGGCGGGTGGTGGCGTTGACATCATATTCCGCAAGAATATGAGCGGAAGTGGGCGCTGCAACGGTTACGGGTCCCAGTTATGGAGAGAACCTACCGTAGCATCGTTCCCGTTCCGTCAGACGTTCGAACCGGATCGGGTGGCGTTGACGCCGTTGCTTCCGCTGGTGCTTTCGCCGGGGTTCGAACCCGGACTGGACAGTTCCTTAGACTGTTGCCTCTACCGGTTGGGCTACGAAAGCATGTGCGGATACCACCCTTGCGAGGTCGCAATATCCGCACAGTCCACAATCGATCCGGCCACTCGTGCCGGATCCTTGCACTCATGCTTGCGGTGGACGCGCATACTACGGCATGAGGCATGACGAGGATCACGGGCTATGACGCCCATGCTCCACCGAGACCGTTTCCACATCATGTGGATCGGCTGACAAGAGGCGTAATCGATTACGACTCAGGAAACCCTGTCCGCACTTGGCGGATGGGCAGATCGGATTCGCACCGGCCCTTCCGACGGAGGGCTGTTCGCATCATCCTGGAATGATGGGCGCCGGCGATATCCGCGTGTCCGTCGAACAAACGGAGGCGCGGATCATCGGACACGAGTCGCATGGTCATGGCTTCCCCGCCGGGAACTCCCAACGGGCATGGAATCGTATCGAGCGGTGTACGGGAATCGAACCCGCATCATCAGTTTGGAAGACTGAGGCACTAACCGTTGTGCTAACACCGCAAACAGGAATCCGCACACCGTATCAGAAGCGGATTCCCTAGCGGACGCCACGGGATTCGAACCCGGATCTCCACCCACAGGGGGTGGCGTGCTGCCATTACACCAACGCCCCGCACGGGTCATGAACTCCGTGCGTTCGCCTAGCCGTGATTCGTCAGGGTGGAGGCCGGCCATGGACTCCGTCGCCCGCATCACGCGGTCCGTGTTCGCATGATGCCCCTTTCGCCGCTACAGCCATGTGATGCGGCGCGCATCGAACGGGGGCGCGGTATTCGTCCCCGTGGGTAGGAGCCTTCCGCCGGGTCGGCTTCAGGCTCCTTGACTGTCCAACGGTTCCGTTTTTACCGAGTGCGGGAACCGTCAAAATACGGCACTCGTGCATTGCGCTGGAATCGAACCAACGACCTCCCCGTTATGAGCAGGGTGATCTAACCGACTGAGCTAGCAATGCGATTATCGGATGCCGACGCTGAACGGCTTAGCCTAAGCTGAAAGGACTAAAAGCTGCAATGCCATCCATCGCTCCATCCCCATTCCCCATGGATCGAGAGAACAGGCGGTGACGTTGACGACGGTATCCTAGTGCCTCGTGTTGGGCTTGAACCAACGACCATGGAGTTATGAGCTCCGCGCTCTAACCGACTGAGCTAACAAGGCATCGTGCCCATGGCCGGAGTCGGACCGGCTACGCCCGGTTTAGGAAACCGGCGCTCTATCCGTTGAGCTACAAGGGCGTTGCCTCGTGATGCACGAGCCGTACGAGGCGCGACGGTTTGAGAGAGAAGAGAAGAAGGGCTCCGTGCATTATGGTTGGCGGAGTTTCGTGCGTGCCCTCAACGAGAATCGGACTCGTGGCCTTCCGTTCCGGAGACGGACGCTCTATCCACTGAGCTACAAGGGCGATGGCATCGTTTTCGCGGCTTGGGGTGATGCCGAAACCCTGTATGTCCGGTACAACACATCGTTCGAGTGTAGAGGAAGAAATCGAAACGAAGAATGCTGCCGCTGAGAGGCGGTTGTGGGGGTCGAACCCACCGTTCACGGTTTTGCAGACCGTTGCCAACAGCCGGTTGGCGTAACCGCCGATTATGTTCCTCCTCCTGGTTTCGAACCAGGACTATGGGTTCCAAAGACCCGTGTGCTGCCGTTACACCAAGGAGGAATGTGCGCGAACGCATCGGACACGTATGCCCGACTGCGTTCCGCCATGCCGATCCAACCCGTTTTTTTGCTGACTGGATTCCAGGCCCTATCCCGTGGCCTATCACTGCAGATCGGCTAGCGGATGGTGCGAGAGTCGAACTCGCCAGGGACTTCCGCCCCAACAGTCTTAGCAGGACTGCGCCTTTACCGCACGGCCCACCATCCATGCCAGTGTTTTCAGTACGGGGCACACCGGCCAAACCTCGATAAACCCCTCATGGGAACGATTTTCATGCGGGGTTCGCGGAGTAGGGAGGATTCGAACCTCCGGGGGCTTGCACCCCTGCTGCTTTCGGGACAGTCGCATTCGACCGCTCTGCCACTACTCCACTGATCCACACGAAGGAACAAACTGGTTGACGTATTCGTATGGATTTCGTGCTCCCGGTGGGATTCGAACCCACGACCATAAGGTTAGAACTCTTCTGCTCTGATCCACTGAGCTACAGGAGCAAGGTGGATGCCTGCTTCGGTTCAAGAAAAAGCGACAACCCTTTTCCAAAGGAGTAATTCGTTTTTTTGGAATATTGTTGTTACTTAGGCATCCAAGTTTTCCGCCTTCTTTTCGCGCGTGGTCTGCGGATACCACCGTATTTGCGATGTTGCGCTTACACATGGCCTTGTGCCATGCGTCGTGTTCCCGGCAGGCTTCGAACCTGCGCTGAACGCCGTTTAGGGGCGTGCCTCTGCCGGTTGGGTTACGGGAACTTGGCCGGCTTTCCCTCACCACGGTCGACCTTCGTGGCTGACATCAACCTGAGCATCCCGAAAGAGAGGGAAGGGCAGATTCTAGTGGTGGTTGCAACACCTGACCCTCCTTGCGGTAGGTCAGGTGTTGCAACGATCACTAGAACCCGCCAAGAATGGGATGCCGGTCATGGGGGGGAAGAATGTGAGGGGATTGTTTTCTTCCGGCCGACAATCCCTAGAAACGGTGTCCCGCTACCGTGTCCGGCCAATGAATAGAAGAGGAAAAAGAAAACCGGATACGAGCTGGAAGCTGAAATGCCGTGAATATCATGCCCGGCTACTGAGAACATGTTATTCACGGCTCGTGCCCCATGAGGGGAATCGAACCCTCACTCCGTAGGGAACTCGGGTTTGAGCCGAGCGCGTCTACCAGTTCCGCCAACGGGGCATTGATACTGGACGGCTCCGAAAGGAAATAAGGAAAATTTCGAAAAGCCGCCCAGAACCATTGGGACGGTATCGCTTGACTTGACTGAATCCGTGAGTGAGAAAGGAGCCAAACAATACCGTCCTGGCACGTCGGGTGAGTCTCGACCTCACACCCACCGGTTTTGGAGACCGGCACTCTGCCGTTAAGCTACCGACGCATGAGGAGCAGGAAGCCGAAGATAGGCAGCGGAATAGCTTCCTGCTCCGAGTGCCCTCGGCGGGGTTCGAACCCGCAACCTCTGGTTCCGTAGACCAACGCTCTGAATCCGATTGAGCTACGAGGGCGATGGCACATTTCGTTCCTTTAACGACGTACGCCTGTGCCGGGCCGTGTTCGGCATGGTCCTCATTGATGTCGCTCCGGAGACCATAGCTGCAAAAAGAGCGCCCTCCCCACCCGTCCTGAATGACAGATGGAGGGGAATCGGGAGACTGGATTGGGTTTTACCAGCAACGTCGAGGACAAACGAGATCACCTGAGATCCCCTCTGGACGTGCCGCCGGTTCGGTCGCAAACCACCCTGCCGGGCCCGGCTCATCTTATCGCCTCGTTTCCGATGCGATTGTTCGATCACTCCCTGAAAGCAGTCCATTGATCGGATGGATTGCTTCGTGCCTCCGTCTGGAATCGAACCAGCATCCACGGTGCTTCAGACCGTTGCTCTACCGTTTAAGCTACAGAGGCGCCGTACGACGGACTGTTATGGGATCTGGGTTATAGGCCCTTCCCTGGTCCTTCGCACTGTGTGTTTTCCTTCCCTTGTTTCGCGCGCGGCCGGAAGAAGAAGTTGCCGCAGCCTATCCGATAATAGATTGATGCGCTTATGCTCGGCGATGTACCAAGCATCGTGCCCCGACGGAATTACGATATCCGGACCCAGTGCTTAAAAGGCACCTGCTCTTCCTCTGAGCTACCGGGGCGACTGGCATGTTTCCTTATTCCTTGACGCTGCGTGCCCATGCCGAGGCTGTTCGTCCATGTTTTCTCCGGAAGCGTCCACATGGAAAGGACGGTTACGAGTCCCATTAGTGGATCGGATCCATTGTTTTGGTTTTCCGGATAGAGCGGATGACGGGGTTCGAACCCGCGGTTTCCTGCTTGGGAAGCAGGCGTGCTACCACTGCACCACATCCGCATGGCCGTGCTTTTTTCGGATACGTCGCACGGCGGTGACGTATAGTCCGCCAGCCGAAAGAGGGATGGCTGGTCTCCGAGTCGGATTGACAGGATTCGAACCTGCGACCCCATGCTCCCAAAGCACGTGCGCTACCAAACTGCGCCACAATCCGATATTTTTGACAGGACTCCGTGGCTTACCAGCTACGTACGTGCCCTATTAAACGCGATTTCCTCAGATTCTGGCACCGTCTTAAGCCAGTACCACGATGCTTTCATCTTGATTCTTTCGCGTGTTTAGACTGTCTCCACCGGTTTTCCTAACCTCCTGCGAAACCTCCCCTTCCAAGCGTGCGACCTAGGATTTGCACGCTCTTCCAGTTTTTCTTCACAGTCCTCGACTCTCCGGTTGTAAGACCTGTCAAAAACGTGGCTCCGGGTGGATTCGAACCACCAACCATGCATGCTCCGCCGTTTGAGCTACGAAGCCGGCCGGAACGCGTCGTCTCATGGCGCGTATCATTCCGGCTTTTACCGTTCGCTGTCAGACTAACGAGACTGGCCTGACAGCGGATAAAATCCGTTTGTTGTTTAGATACTGTGTACAAACGAAAACCACAGCACGGCCTTGAAGGCGCCGCTACCTGTTAATCCGCCTGTTTGCAACCAGGCGGATAGTGGTGGCGGGAGGACTCGAACCTCCGGTGTTTCCTTGTCGCAGATTTACAGTCTGCTGCCGTCGCCGCTGGGCCACACCACCGGTGCATCGCTTCTGCCCGTCACGGTGCGATGCGTACCGTGCCTGATTCATCTGTCCCCGCAGACCGTGAGTCTGCACAAGCTCATGGGAGATGGATCAGGGTCGTGGAGCTGCCGAGAATCGAACTCGAGTCTGGCCTGCTGTCAGCCTTTGCTTGCTGTCACGTGCGTAGGTTTATCCCCACTTGCGTGGGGGAAGATCATCCGTGGACGGGTGCGTTCGGCGAACCCGCACGGCTTGTAGACGATGTTCATGTACTGGTCGGGCGAATCCATCGTCCGACTGTCTGACCAGTCCGATTCAAAGTTTTCCGGCTTTGACCTGTTAATCGGCAATGGGGTCAAAGTCGGGTTTCACGCTGCGAGGGTGAAACGGGAAGAAGAAACGGTGTTGGCGTTCGTTCTTGTGGCAAGGTTGATGACGGTTGTCCTTGCCGGCCTCCGGCACGTAGCAAATGGTTTCCTGCAGGCGATCGAAAGCCTGTCAGCCCCAATGATATGGGTCGGATGGCGTGAACAACAGCTATTCAACCCATGTCTTTACTGCTGCCACCTTGCAGGGGTGGCGTATGATCCAAGGTCTTGTCCTCACGCCCATGCGGGCTAGAGTTGCCTTGGACAAGAATGTTTTTTGGTGTCTCTCTTCGGTTTTCAAGCGTCCGCATCACGTGCGTGGTGTAGTGGTTGGCTTCCTACGCAGGATGCTTCGCGACTGCCCCGGTCTTGCTCCGGGATGATCCGCTTTTGTCGGATTGCAGTCTTGAGAGAAGTCGAAGAAATGATCCGATTTGATGGATCCTTGAACCTCTTTCATTTCTATGTGGACACATTCAGTATAACAAGTATTTTAATGCTGTCAAAAAGAGAAACCCTATAAACAAGCCAAAATGTTGAAATATCAACGGTTAATAACAACAAAATATGTTTAATATACGGCGTGTCGCACCGGAAAACCCCGGACAAGCACCACCAAAAATCGTTTTCCGTATTCCACTAACTGCCGGTACCATAGAGAACCATGACCAACAACAGTCCGGACAACACGAAACCAGCTACCCATTCAACCGACCTCGTGCTCGACCGGGTAGCCACGATCTCAGACATCGAAAACCGTTTGCCGGACAGTAAGGAAATCTGGTACGGGCACAGCATCCTCACCAGCACCCTTTTCCCCGCCACTCCCCCGGCGGAAGGCACCGACTTCGTCAGCAAAGACAACAGTACCGTCGAATACATCCTCGAAGCCGGTATCGATAGCCTCACCAGGTCAAGGGACTTCCCCTACGGGAAATATCCCCGACTATTGATGGCGTGGATGGCAAAGCAGATTCGCTCTGCGGGAACGAGGAAAACCCCGACCGTTGACCCGTCGCAGCACACCATCACGATTCCCAGCATGTACCAGTTGTCCGAAGAGCTCGGCATACCCCGTGGAGGACAGTCATCGAAACGTTTGCAGGAACAGTTGCGCCGTCTCCTGTACTGTCATATCAGCATCAGGCAGAAAACCGGGTTTGCGGGCAACCGGGATCGGTTCGATTCCGTGAACATGCAGATGGTGAAGGCCGTCAGTTTCCTGAACGATAACAATAATCAGGATTTCAGCGGCGCCAAGTTTATTCTCACCGATGAAGTGTGGGACAGGCTCGCCCAGGAGTCGGCACCATTCGACACTCGTGCCACCAACTACCTGCTGTCCGGCAAATCCGTTCTCCCCTATGACGTGTACGTGTGGCTGACCGGAACATTCCGCAACCTGCGTCACGACCTCACATTGGATTGGGATTGGCTGCACGGACGTTTCGGCGACAGCATCAAGGAACGCCGCGTGTTCAAAGCCAAGTTCCGTGAAGCATTGAAGAAAATCCACGACGTATATCCCGCCGCGAACGTGGAAACCAACAGGGAAGGGATTGTTCTGCATCCATCCCCCACCTCAGTACCGCCCAAGGCGGAACGACGGGCATTGGACGAGGGCCGTGGCGACTGGCAGCGATAGGCCACTATCACGTTTCCTCAAGTCGACTCGGTCGCCATCAAGCTCTAGCGAGTCGGCACCTTGCAGAATGCGGATGGCATATAGGGCAACAACACGTGGCATATCGGTGCATTCTGCCGTTTTCTTCGGGACGGGTTAGCGGAGCATGTAGTGGCCTATCGATGCATTTTTGGTTGCGTGTTGGATTTTTCCGGATTCAAGAACGGCTGGTGGCCTCCCTTTCTGCGATCGTGGCCTATCGGTGCAATCCCGCCGATTCGTTGATGGCCTATCGGTGCTGTTTTCTTGTCTCTGCTGATGGACTATCGGTGTAAAGCCTCCCGAGCGGAACCATGAATGAGCGGGTTCTGCAGCTCTCGACCCCCTATAAAAGGCTTCGTGTTCCATAGCTTCGAGGAAAATAGTGGCCTATCGGTGCAAAACACGCTATCCACAGTCCCAACGCATTGTTCTCCACCAGTTTCGGCCTTGTATACTGGCCCTATTCGACACTGTTGTGGATAGTGGCCTATCGATGTAGCCAGTAGTGGCTTATCGGTGTAATCAGCCTTGGCAACAACCTTACGGCGTGGAGTATCCCTGCAATGATAGTGGACTATCGCTGCTGTTTTAGTGGCCTATCGGCGTCGTTTCCGTGGAATATCACTGCCGAACCCGTGGACTATCGGTGTAACGAACCTGCTCAAACCGCTTCTCCTATAAGGGCTGACGGGCAGTGCTTATAGTCATACTACATACGTGACATATCTTTTTATAGTGGGGAAGAAAAACGGTGTCCTAACGAAACGTTTTCCCACCGTTAGGACACCGTCCGATGTCAAGCCAGCTTCCGATACGAGTCGAAGAGAACCTTCAATCTTGCATTGTCATCGTCTTTAAGCCATTTGCCGGCTCCGAACGCGACATCCACGATCTTGTCCAACTCCTCGTGAGCCTGTCTCAAATCCACTGGCATGTATTTCGGATCATACAGGGTCTTCAGGCTGCTGGTCGGGTGAGCATCTCGAGCTTTCAACACAATTTGCCCGGCGTCGACCAGCTGTTGCTGGGTCTTGTCATCGAAGGCAGGAACAGGAAAATTGTTCCAAACGACCGTACTGGAAAACCGGCATCCCTCCAGTAACCTGCCTCCCACCGTTTCCTGCCAAACCGTGAACATGGAGGATTCTATGATGGCGAAGTTGAGACCATCTGGATCAGGCATGACAAAACAAGCATTAGTGGCTATAGCGTCTTGCATCCAGCCAGCAACCATATACTCTCGATCGAGAAAATGGCTGGGTATGACGAGTAGGTTCGAATCAGTCGGATACTCGGTCATCCGGAAGAGCCAAGGGGTATGCCGGAGCTTGTATGCGTCGCCTGATTTCTTTGACTGTTCTCTGAACAATCTCACTGAATTGACCCGTTCTCGCAGGAACTTGGATTTTTCGATTTCGTCCGGTTCCACGTCGACAAGCCATAGACACCACCTGTCCTTGCCTTTGATGAGTTCGTCGGCGCCGACGCATTTGCGTACGTATTTCGCGGCGATCGGGTCGTTCATGGCCTGCTCGTATTCGGCTTGGGTTTTCAACATCAGTCCTCCGCCGTCCGCGGGCTTCAACCCACTGACGGCGGAGGACTGTGAGCCCAGTGGTTTCATGCGTTTGCTGATGAAGATATCCGGGCCGGGAATCAGATACGGGTTGATATGAGGCACGGTTTCAACCTGATCCAGCTTATACAAGGTGGCGTTGCCGTGAGCCATGCGGGTGAACCCGGTGACGATCACGGAGACTCCGGCGACGATCCGGGATTGGGCGTCCCATTTGAAGCTGGTGCGGGCGAACTTGATATGCCATCCGTCATCGATCAACGGTTTGAACAATGCTGCGACCGGCTGGCCTTGGCAGATGCTGTTCGTGGATACGAACGCGAATTCGGCGCCTGGTTTCACGCAATATTGGGAGGCTTTGCGGAACCAGCCGGTCACATAGTCCAGGTATCCGTCGTATTGGTCGGCCCAGACGAGTCGCATGTCCTCGCGTTGTTCGTCGGTTTTCTGCGATTGTCCGATGAACGGCGGGTTGCCCATCACGTAATCGCATTCCATGCCGGGCAGGAGCGTGTTCCAGTCGAGTCTAAGCGCATTTGTTTCGAGAATGTGCGCGGTGTCCGTGAACGGGAGTCGCGGCACGCCGCTGATGATGCTACTGGTGTCGTCGAGCATCTGCTGTTCAGCGATCCACAATGCGGTTCGTGCCACGGCGCAGGCGAAACCGTTGATTTCGATTCCGTAGAAATGGTCGATGGACACTTGGATGTTGTTGACGGTGTCGCCCATGTCGAGTTGCAGCTGGCTGGCGGGCAGCGTGTTCCTCATATCGACGAGGTCTTTGATGATCCGGTTCTCCATGCGTCGTAGTTCGAGGAACGTTTCGGTCAGGAAGTTTCCGGAACCACAGGCGGGATCAAGGAATCTGAGACTGCCGATGTGCGTCTGCAATGCCGTCAATGCTTTGGTGCGTGCTCCGCCGGCGATGGGACTGTTCTCCGCATGTTCCAGCTCCGCTTTCAGATCGTTGAGGAACAACGGGTCGATGACACGGTGGATGTTACGGACGGAAGTGTAGTGCATGCCTCCCTTACGGCGTTCGTCACGGCTCAGCGTCTCCTCCATCAAGGAACCGAAGATGACCGGGCTGATGTCACGCCAGTCGAACTTCTCACTGATCAGCAGTAGCGTGTCGCGTAGCTCTCCGGTCAACGGTGGCACGTCGATGAGCTCGTTGAACAGGCCGCCATCCACATACGGGAAGGATTTGAGCCGTGGATCGGGGTACTTCGGACGGTTTCCGGTTGAGGTGTCCAGGTAGACGAACAGGTCGTACAGGTCGGTGTGCAGCCTGTCCGGCGAACTGTGCTCCACATAATCATGGAAGGCGTTTGCCGTGAACAGGCCAGCATCCTCCGCATACAGGCAGAACACGATACGCACCGTGATCATCGCCAACGCCATGTGTTCGACCGGATCGTCAGGGTTCCGGAAGCATTTAGCCAACGCATCATGCAACTGGGCCACGTAGATGCCGGCTTTGACGCTCAGCTCTTCCTGTCGGACAACGCGAATGGTTTCCTGTGTGGATTCGCGTTGAAACAGGCGCGTCAGTTCGTTGATATGATTCGGCAGATCCGCGAGCATGAACTCGGATTGCGGTTTGCTGGCAATCCAATCCTGTTCGAGGTCGTAGATGCGGAACAGGCCGAAATTGCAGGTAATCAGTACGGTCGGCTTTTCCGATGGCGGAAGATTGTCCGCATACCGTTTCGCCTGTTGGATTGGCGTGAGCATCAGTCCTTGGCGTTTCTCCGGCTTGTCCAAGTCCACGCCCAATGATTTCTGTTCCACCAAGACACGGGCTTTGATCATGAGCACGTCGATGTACCCGTTCAATCCGGTTTTCCGTTCGAAACATACGGTTTTTGGATCATTTGTATCCGACAGTTGCAGCACGTCCTGCAACAGTTCCATCCAATAGCTTCGAGCTTCGCTTTTCTCGTTGCCACGGTTGTGCCAGTTCTGGGCGAAAAGGGTGGCACGATTCCTGAGTCCGGTGAGGGTGTTGTCCACTTGATTTTTCCTTGCGGAGTCAAGCGACGGCCATGATTCTTCTTGCTTTTGGTGATTTCGCCGGACAAAAGGAAATCCTTGAACAAGATCGTGGCCTATCGCTGTATTGTTTTTTTGAGGAACGTCGCCCCCTCTTCGGCGACGATCCACCTGTTTCTGTTGTCTACTCGGTTGTTTCGTCGGTTTCTTCGACCATTTGAATGCGTTCTCCAATCCATCGCATGACCGGTACGGCCATGCTGTTGCCTAAAGCCTTGTACCGGGCGCCGTCTGGCGCGTGCTCCTTGTTGCGGTATGGGATATCGGTGTAATCGTCGGGGAATCCTTGCAAGCGTTCGCATTCTCGTGGGGTCAGGCGGCGGACGGTGAGACCTCCCTCCTCATTGTCGCCTGTTATCAGCGTTCGGGTGTTATGAGTGGACAATGTGGCGCTCATATCGTGCTGAATCAGCGCGCCTTTCCCGCCACCGGGTTTCCCACCGCGAATCTGCAACGTGACCGGTTTCATTTCCTCGGACTCATCGACTGGGTATATGAGCGGCGGATCCTTCTTAGCGTGCGAGGTCAACGTGGGAGCGAGATTTTCGCCTTCCATCGCGTTCGTCTGTCCGTCGGCCCGGCAGATGTACGTCTGCTGTTTGATGCCAGGCTGCGCGGCCAATGCGCCTGCGACTTCCAGTTCACGAACCTCGTCACGCTGATTTGAAGCGAATGCTACAACCGGATTATGGTCGGTTTTTAACGTAGGGCTTATTTCACTTATCCCTAGACTCCGGGTCTTCGCACCTTGGCTATACCGGAACGCGAGCGGCTGCACCTGCACCAATGGGACTTGGTTGCCTCCGGTTCCGGCCCGTGCGGTCAATGTCTGGCTGACATCATCATGCGCGTACCGAAGTCTGGCGTCGGTCGGATTGAAATCCAATGCAGCCACTGCGGTGCTGTTCGTCCGATCCAACGTGTTCATCACATCGTCCTGTTTGACGAGTTTCCCGTTGCTGCCGGTTTGCGCCGTCTGGCAAAGGAATACTTTATCCCGTTCGTCAACGACGACGTTCGCTCCACGGTCAACGCAGGGGGAACTATCGTATCGTGCGGTGAGAGTACCGGCAATATCATCACCGAACTGGGTGAAAACGCTTTCCTGATTTTGCCCTGACTTTTCTCTCGTGGACAACGTCGGATACACGCCGGAAGTCGGATAAACCCTCCGACTCTGGGTTTCACCGGGAGTCAAGCGGCCAGAATCATGATCTGCTTCTCCAACGCATCCCTGAGCCTCTTCGGCAAGGGCTTGCCTCTTCTGTCGGCTCGACTGATGATCCCACGACAGGCTTTCGCGCTCAAAAAGTACTTCCGCGCAACGCATGGTTCCAAGACTTCCAACAAGGAACACACGTTCGCGTCTTTGGGCCACACCGAAAAACTGCGCATCCAATACTCGCCATGCCAGACCATACCCGAGCGCATCCATCTCTGACAGGAGCTGGCGATAAGCCTCCCCCCGCTCGCTTGTGAACGCTCCTGGGACGTTCTCCCAGACAAACCAACGTGGACGGAGTTCACGTACCGCTCGAATGTACTCGAACATGAGTCCGGAAGCTCCCGCGAGTCCTTCACGCTTTCCTGCGACGCTGAAGGACTGGCAGTTGTGAACGGCAATTCCGGCTGCCACATAGCTGTGGTCATCTTCAACCTCCAAGTTGTATACGAGGACATTGGAACGTCCGACAGTTTTCTCATTCACACGACCCCAATATCCGTCATCATCGAAGTCGTCTGAATCAATAGGGGAAGTGTTGAACTTTATCCGGTAGGTTCCCGTGCTGTGAATCGATGGATTCTCTTCATAGAGAATGCTTGAACGGTAGCCTGCTCCTGCGGCGAGAATTTTCATTCCAACAAGGAGTTGCATTCCTGAGCATGGTTGAGCGTAACGGACTGAATCCATTCGTTGGAAGTAACCTTCCAATAGGGAGATTCGCAGGTTTTCGGACAGTCCATATACCCATGAGGGGATATGTTTCTCTTTTCCTCCGAATTGCTTCATCACCCAACGATTGATGCTTTGACTATCAAACCGGAAGGCAGGCAAGGAACTTGATTGTCCCAAACTAAGCCAAGTACCGATTAATCGAAGGAACGGCTCCGTCAACGATACTCCATCAGGAAGCGCGGGGACGGGCAGTGGTTCTGTAGCGGCGTTCATATTCAGCCATTGTCGGCCAACCATGTCAGTCGCGGGAATCCACTCCTGCTTATATTCATAGCCATATCCGCTTTCACGATGCACTCTGGTTCTCGCATAGAAAGGATGGTTCGGGGTGCATTCCAAAGAGGAGACACCGTTTCCCCTTAGAACGATCGTGTCAGCGATTTTGGAACCGGTGGCCGTGACGCGACGCCATCGGTTCCGATGGGTGAGCACCATGTCTCCGACTTTGATTTCCTCGATGGGTTTCAAGTGCTCCGAAGTCAATATGAGGGTGCCTGCGGGGAAACACGGTGAACCGCCTACAACCAGATCGGCTTGCCCTTTATATGGGTTCCAGTCGATTTTCGTAATATCCCCGAGATTCGGGATATCCGGGTAATGATGCTGCAATACGGTTGACGGGAATGGGTCGATTTCGCTGAAGGCCAGCGGTTCCCACCCCAATGGCTGCCATGCGACCGTGGCGGCTTCTATACCGCTGAAGATGCTGACGTATTTCACTGGCGTAGGAGTTTCCCGAGTTGGATTTCGGCGATGGCGGCGTTAATGTATCCGCGTGTGTGGAAGTGTTTCGGGTTGAGGCAGCCGATTGACCATGTGGTTTGTCCGGTGGCGTTGTCCACGTGGCGTTGTGCTTCCATCGGTTGTCCGCAGTTGGGGCAGAACCAGTTGTTTTTCATTGGTTGTTCTTTCTGTCGGAATCTGAGTGCGATGCTGCTTGGCATAGGGCTGCGGTGAAGAAGCCAAGGGTGAAGCCCGTAAAGAGGCAGATGATGGCAATTAGCATGAGGTCTCCTGTTTCGTCAGATGGTTTTTGCGATGAGGCTGATCGAGACAATCAGCAAAACCCATAGGATCGCGATGCCGACCGTCCAACGGTTGAGGTTCTTCTCCGCGACCCCGGATGTGCCCGCGTTTGCGGTCAAGCCGCCGCCGAACATGTCGGACAATCCCCCGCCCTTGCCTTTGTGCAGAAGAATCAGCAGGGATAGCAGGACGCTCAGGACGGCGACGATGGTTTTCAAAACGATGATGAGAACGGCCATAGGGTTCCTTCGGAATAGAAAATGACGATGAAGACGATCAGGGCTGTCAGGTATGCGACAGCCCAATGACGATAGGTGCTGCGATGCTGTGGATTATCCGTCCATACGCTCATGAGAAGAAACGTGAGCAGGGCGATACCCATCCATAGCAGCATGGCAAGGGTCACGGGATGTGTTACCGTCACCCGAACACCATGAGAGTGAGTTTGCCGAGCCCGAAATCCATGCCCGTGACCAATATCATGAGCAGGATGACGAACACGAATGCGGCAATACTCCAGGCCAGCCATTCGCGGGCGGTTGGAGTCACCGTCTTACGGGTTTCATCGATTACCTGCCGGACATAGCGTCCGATGGTCAGGAAAGGATTACGGGACTGCTTGAGGGATGTTTTTTCAGTCAATGATCAGCTCCTTGAACAGGAGCATGAGACCCAATGATCCGGCAATGACGCACAGGAACGTCAGGATGACGCACAGATAATATGCAATGTTCCAACAGCGGGCTTCCTTGATTCGGTCCAGAGAAGCGGCGTTCTTCGCGCCTTGCCCGAACAGCATGCCGACATGGAGGATAAGCCATGAACTGGCATATCCTCCGGTCATAACCATTACGTATTGGAGGATCAAGATTCTCACGTTCCGGGAATGGTCTTATTGGGCGTCAACAGGGGTCGCGGGTGCTGATGCGGTGTTCTTCGCGCGGATTTGAGAGAAGGCGATGGTCCTATCGTCTTCAAGATCCGCCTCGTTCGGATTAGTGGCCTGGCCGGCGATGACCGGTGTTGGCGCATCCTTCGGAGCTGACTGGACTGTAGTGGCGTTAGGCTTGCGTCCGGACTGGTAGGCGTTGTCAAGCACTTTGCTTGCCTCCTCAAGACGGCCGAGAATCGCACGAACCCTTGCATCGGCCTGCTCCGCGATGTTTTGCCGTCCAGTGGCATACGAGTCGGCTTCCTTACGCAACTGTGCGGCGGACTGCTGCGCGGATTCGATGATCTGCTTCGACTTCGCTTGGGATTCCTTCACGTTCTTTTCGGCGACCTGCCGCGCGTCCACTATCGCTTTCTCCGCGGCGGACTGGCTCTGCTTGCGAATGTTTTCAGCTTCCTGTAGCGCCTTGTTCTTGATGTCGGCTGCGTTCTTTTCCGCAGCATGATAAACGGTCTGGGTGTCTTCGAGGAGTTTCCTCACATCGTCGCCCACGCTCGTGTACTTGTTCTTGAGTTTTGCTTCCAGATCGTCGTTCTGCTTTTCGAGTTCTTCGATCCGTTCGGAGAGCTTCTTGTTTTCGGCTTGCAGCTGATCGATGTCTTGGTTTGCCTGGGTGAACTGGTTGTTGACCGTATCCAGAGTTCTCTTCAGATCAGTGTTTGCTTGCGCATACTTGTTGATGGTGTCCTGGAAATTGGTTACGGCGTCATTGACTTGTTGGGGATCGTAGCCTCGCATCTTCGTGTCGAATTCGATGATGGGCATGGTGGATTTGGGTCTCCTGACTTCACTTTTTTCTATGTGGACAGATTCAGTATAACAGGTAAAATGCCGGGGAGTAAAAAACCACCCGGCATTTTCCTAGAGTCAGCGATTCGGCAATTCCATGAAATCTCCGGCCTCGTTGTAGCCGTAAAGTTTTCCGTTGCGGCTACGAGTCCCGCGGGTAGTGGACAGGGATGGCGTGTAGAACGACTCACGGCCATTCTTCCGGACGCGGAAATTACCATCCGACAAGACCTTCACGTTGTCGGCGGTGATACGATTGGCCGGACTCTTGCCGTTATTGAACATGGATGCGAAGCCCTCCGCGTCGGCCGGCTCCTTGCCGATGCAGACACCGTTCCCGTTGGACAGCATGCGGGTGTGTCCGCCGGGAGTGTTGACGGCAAAGGCCACTCCCTCTTTGCCGTCGCGCATCTGGATGTCGCTGCTGTAGAACCGATTCGTTCCATACTTGGCTCGCAGCAGTTTCGCGGCTGCCTGTGGGGATTGCGGATCCACGTATGGTGCGGCCGCCCGTTCGCGGACTGCTTGCACCTTGCGCGTATAGTCTTGGAATTCCTCGTTGGTGGTGAACGCCCTGCGTGCCTTGACCGGCTGCGTCCCGTACTGTTTCGCTTCGATGGACCCCCATACGGTGATGTCGTCTCCGCTGTGGGGGTTTATATAGTCGGTGCGGAAATGCAAGGCGTTCTGCAACGGTTTGCCGCTTTTTGTGGATACCTTGGTGCCTCCGCTCACGGTGAAGTTGACGCTCTTGAGACCATCCTTCTGCATGGCCCTGGTCATGCGAGTGAGGTCACGGCCACGGAGACGGACGCTGCCGCTGCCTCCATGCGTGTTGGGGCTCCGCTGGGGCACCATGGCGACGAGATTGTCCCCGTTCACATGGAAGCCTTCCGGTACCGGGTCGCCTGGCTGCATTCCCAGTTCGCTCATGGGAACGCTTTCAGGCTTGTATGCGGGTTTCACGGTGACGTTGCCGTTCTTGTCCGCATACACGTAGACCGGCATTTCCCGGGCTTGGGATTCGCTGAGCCCGAATTCCTTCTCGTAGTAATGCCGGGCTTGGACCGCAGCTTCGGCGAAGTCGCCGGGGTCAGCGGAATAGACGCGGTTGCTTGGGTCTGCGAACGCCGCGAGGTTGGCTTGTTCGGCTTTCTGGGCGTTCAACGTGTCATAGGTTTTCCCGTCCGGACGGCCGGTGATTTGAGCCGCTATTCCCCCAAAGGATGTTTCCCCGTCCGGCAGGTTGGAGCCGACCGGTTGGAAATCATGTCCGCGGTTGAGGCTGAACACATCCGGTGGGTCGGCCTTGCTGTGGTTGATCACGCCGAATGTGGTTTCCCCGGACGCCGCGACGGCCATCTGTTCCATATCGCTGTTGCCGATGATGTGGATGCGTTCGATGGGGTTCTGGGTCTTGAAACTGCCGAACACCTTGCCTTGGGCGCTCATGTGCAGGATGGTGGACCCGTCTGCCAGCTGGTTCATATCGTTGACATAGTATTTCTTGACGATGCCGCTGCGCGTGGTGTACGTGTATTCGCCGGGGACGAGATTGGTTTTACGGAATCTGCCAAGGGGGTCACGCGGCTGTGTCGCTGGAGTCCATACCATTATCGGCTCTTTCTCTGAGATTGTCGGATGTGCTTCCTGTCCAATCGTATGGTTGCGGTCGGTTCATTTCGAAGAATTTTCGGTTTTTGCCAAAGACCTGTTTCCATCTCGGATTCGGCGTCGCGGATGATTCGTTGATCGATTCTCCGGCGTGTGAGATGACGGATATAACGGGCCCAGACCGTGATGATGTATCCGGTCGCGCAGATTATGACCGATATGGTGACGACTGATTCCCTGGAGTCGATGAACCAGTCCTGCGGAACGATGAACATCGCATATAGGACGGCTATGAGGATAGCGATGAGTCCTATCACGGTCTGGACTAGCACTTGTCTCAGGTTCAACGCATCCTCCGATCATGTTCGCCCCAAGCGTCGATGGAGCTTTCGGCTATGCTTTGCGCCATCTGAAAATTCTCGGGCACCGGGAAAACAAAAAGTCTGACCATATGGTTTCCCGTCATGAGATTCGGCAGACGTACGAAAGCCACTCCCCTGCAATGCTGGCTGTTCACATCCGGCCAGGCTCCGATGCGGGTTCCCGAATGCAGTATGGTGTTCACCGTTTCCGCCGCATTGTCAGGGTCGGCGGTTTTCACCCCGTACGGGTATGCGATTCCGGCGATGATGGCGAATCTTTCATACGGACGGTAGGCTTGTCTTTTCCACTGTTGGAAGGCCAGTTCGATGAGTTGTGCGCGTACTCGTTCCCGAATGCCGAAGCTGCCTCCCCTCCCCCATGTGGCTGATTTCCGTTCGCCGTTCTGTCTGGCGATGAGGTCACTATCCGTATAGTTGCTGGTTATCCACTGTTTGTCGGGAATCGTGAATGACACCGAGTATCCGTCGTGCCATGCCGGCGGATTGGGATTATTTCGCCAATGCTGGTCGATGTTCGATGCGAGACGTGAGGTGATCTGGTATTTCGGCATTGATTCCGGCACCGGGATGATGAGCACGCTCAGCCTGTAATGGTTGACTGGTGCCGGTGTTGGCAGTTGGATGTATACGGTGCTGTGCCGGTGCTGGCTGTCATCGTCGTCCCAGAGTCGGGCATCACTGCCACCGTCGATGATGGGTTTGATGGTTTCGGCCGCTCTCGCCGGGAAAATGTTTTTCTGGCTTGGACAGGCTACGCCTATAAGGGCGATGAACCGTTCCACTTTCCAGGCTTTTCCTGTTTTCTTGAGGTTGCGCCATTCGTTTTTCGCGTAGTCCCTCACCCATGCCCTTCGTCTGGCTCGCATGCGTTCCGTCTGTATGGTGTCGGTCGTACTCCACCATTCGATTGGGATGGTGAACTCGTGGGCGTAGCCTTCGCGTTTGTAGTTGGCTGGTTTTCTTGGATTGCTGGATGTTGTCCGGCGTGTTCGAGGTGCTGATGGCATTGGCGTTGGTTCTGTCGTCTTTACTGTATGTGGACATATTCAGTATAACGAGCAAACGATAAAAAAAGAAGAGAGGATCATCGTGCTGGATGGTCCTCTCCGTCAAGCCTCAGGCAATCAGCTGGCGAGATCGCAGAGCATGTTTTCCGCAGTCAGCAGCTGCCAGTTCTGGAACGAAACCTCCTTGACCTTCTTGTTGAAACCATGTCGGAGCGCATACTTCGCGGCGGCGTCCACGGGGTCTGGAGTGTTCTCTGCGTAGCCTTCCTCCTTGGCTTTCTTGACCATCAAGGCGATGCCCAAGAGTGCTTGGCGGATGCTGGTCGCGGCAAGATTCGTGATCGGATTGTCATCGCTGATGCTGAAAGGCTGCCAGTCGCAGGCATCGGTTTTTTCGAATACCCAGAATTGCATGGTGCTGGGAGCCTTGGATCCACGGTCGAAGGCGTCCGGCTTGCATGCGGCTACCGCGGCACGGTAGAAAACGGTCTGAATGTGATAACCGTAGTTGATGACTTCCTTGGCGAATGATTCCGCGTCGGCCTTCTGGGCGGTTTTCAAATCGACCAGGTAATCGGTGCCGGCAGGAATCAGATCAGGCTTCGCCTTGAGCATCAGACCGGTTTGACGGTCCTTCCATTCGATGCACTGTTCCTTGGTTCCCTGTTCGATGATTTCCATGTAATCGGGGTATTCGGGCATGAGACTGGTCTGTTCGATGCCTTCTTTCATGCGTTTGAGCAGTTGCATGTCATTGTAGGAGACGATGATGTTTCCTGCTTCCAGCTGGTCTGCTCGCCACTTCTGGTTGTCTTTGCTCCTGAAGCTCTCTCCCTCAGGCAGGCTGACAACGTCGCTGGTGCCGAGCAGGTAAGCGTGGAACGCCGTACCGAACTTCATGGCGTCGGTGGGCTTGTGGTCGTCGTTGAGACGGTGATATGCCCAGTCGGCCGGGTTTTTCAGGAATTGTTTCAATTGGCTTTGGTCGATTGATTTCAACCGGAAGTAGCCGGGGTCGTCGATGTCGATGATTTTCGCGTAGGCCATTGGTGTCTTTCCTTCTTGGATTCAAGTTCCGGGCATGCCTATGGACGGAGCATGCCGGAACGGATGTGGGGAGGCTACTTGTTGTTCACTGGATCGGATTCGGCGATTTCCTGGGCTGACATGTCAGCCTCGTCGACGTACACGCTGGTGTTGCCGCTTTCCGGATCCACGACGACGTGAGGCTCGTCGTAGGTGATGGGTTCTCCGGTCGTCTCGTCGAACTCCGGGCTGACGGGCACCGGGTCGGAGAGGTGGAGATATCCGCCATCGGCTTTCTGCTGGGCGCGGTTGACCTCTTCCCAAGCGTTCTCCCAGTTGAAGAATTCCTCCGAATAACCCGGGTATGGTTCCTTGTTCTTGGTTTCCCAGTCGAGGAGCTGCTTCGGTGTGACGGGTTGCGAGGGGTGGAATTCCTCGGTCAGTCCTTCGGGGATCGGCACTGTGTAGTCGCTGAGACGGTCCTCGTCGTCTTCGTCGGGTGCGACGAATCGGACTTTCGCTTTGATGGGGGTGTTCATAGGTTGCTCCTTTTCCAGTTTTTTCCTGATTTGGATTGCTGTTTCGAGATATTCGATGAGCTGATGGTATGCGGCGTAGGACAGGCTCATGGGGTTGTCCTCGTACTTGCTGTACGTGTTGACGCTCATGCCCAGCAGGTCGGCTATCTCGTTTTTGGTTTTTCCTGCTAGCTGGCGCAGGCGTCTGATTGATAGCTGGTTCATTCGCCTCTCCTGGATGCAGTGGTCGGACTGGTGTCGTCCAGTCTTCTGGTTGTGTTCACGCTCCCATTGTACAACATGCAGAAAACTGAGTTCTTCAGCATTCTCTAACAAGGGAAAACGCCTTGGAAATAAAGGCAACACGCCGAATAATATACATGTTCAGATAACTGCGTATATTTGAATATGTCCACATAGGAAAAAGAAGAGAAGACGAAAACTTCCATCCTCAATGCACTGTGGAGCGATCGTCAAATCGTCAAGGAGGAACCATCATGGCAACAGAACTGCTAACTCACGCGAAAACCGGAGTCATCCAGATGGGATGGCCCAAGCTCTACGAGGCGGTCGCATTCAAGGGAAGCAAGGATGATGACAAGTCCGCCAAGAAGGACGATAAGAAGAAAAACGAAAGCACGCCTGCATACGGGTTCCCTGTGCTTCTCGACAAGGATGACCCCGATCACATGCGAACCGTCCGAATCCTTCAGAAGCTGAGCAAGAATGCGGAAGCCAACGCCATCGCCTTGAAGAAATGGGGCAAGAAGGATCGTATCGTTTCCAATGACGGTCTCAAGGATGCCGACGAGGATGAAATCCTTGACGGTGATAAAACCGTCCTCATGACCGATAAATATCCGAATCGAGCCAACCATTTTTATGTGAACTTCAGTCGTAGCTCCAAGGCTGGTCGTCCCGGAATCCGCTACATCGACGATGAAGGAATCCTGCGTGAGCTCCCCGAACCGATTCTCGGGACAAAGGAAGACATTCAGGCCGCTCAAGCCAATCTTAATGATGCCCGAGCCGCTTACGCTACGGCTGATGAAGACGCTCGGGAGGAGGCGAAGACGCTCGTTCTGGAGGCGACGCGCAATCTTGAGGAGGCTCAGGAGCGTGATGCCAAGGCCAAGGAAGTCAAGGTCTTATGGGATAAGCTGGTGTATCCCGGTCAGAACGTGCAGGCTTCGGTTACGGCACGTGCGTGGAAGACTCAGACCGGTAGCGGTGTCAGCTATCGTTTGGATAATCTCACGATTGTTGGCGGAGGCGTGCGAGATGGAAGCTTCGAATACGATGAGGACTTCACCGATGAGGATATCGAGGCTCTTATCGCTTGGCGAGACAAGCATGTGAACGCAAAGCCTTCCAAGGCCGATGATGAGGCGGCTCTTCTTGCGGATACTGATTTCGATGAGGCTGATTCCGATGATGAGGTGGACGAGGATACCGGTGAAATCGCGGTCAAGCCACGTCGCAAGGCTGCCGTTTCCCGTCGTCGTCCGAAGCCTGTCGAGGTTGAAGATGATGACGTGGACGAGGACGAGGAGGAGGAGGAAGCTCCGCGCCATCGCCCGAAGAAGACCTCTTCGCGGGGCCGTCGTAAGCCGGCTCCTGTCGAGGTTGAAGATGATGACGTGGACGATGAGGATTATCCCGACATGTTCTGATGTATGGGATTAACGGGAAAGCCGAGGTTGGTTTGCCTCGGCTTTCCCGTTTTTTTCAGCCGACGTTGCCGCCACTGTTGCCCTTGGGTGGCGTCTCCTGCTGCGGTTGCGGGGATACCCCTCCCCCACTGTTGCCGGTTGATCCGCCGGTTGATCCACCAGTCGAACCATATCCCCCGCCCCAGTAGTACATGTTCCCGTATGGATTCTGCTGAGGCTGCTGCGCCTGCTGCTGCTCCTGTTGGGCTTGGGCCTGTCGTTCCGCTTCCGCTTTTGCCTTGGCCTCTTCCTCGGCTTTCTTCTTCGCGTCCGCATCCTTCTTGGCTTTATCCACTTTGGAGATGAGGTTCTTCAGCTCGGTCGAAGCCGCAATGGCGTCGGACAGGTTGTCAGACGTTATTTCCGTGCTTTTCCACTGGGATGCGAGGCTTTGCATCTGCTTCTTGTCGTTGCCGTCAGGAGCGTCAGCAAGACCATTTGCCTGCTGTACCAGACCGTCGAGTGTCGTTCTGGTTTCCTTGGCTTTTGCCTGCATTGCATCCGTGTAGGTTCTGTTGGTTTTCTCATATTCGCCGTCCAGTTTTTCCAGGGCCGATGTGATGTCTTTTTCAGTCATCGGATTCCCTGTGGTTGTTTTCTGGAGGGCTTCCATGGCTTTTTGCACGTCGCTGTTTTCCGCGACGGGACTGGCTTTGATCGTGGAGACCAGGTCATCGGCCTTCCGTTTCCTCCCGTCCCATTTGTTCTGTGCCTTCACCAGGGATTGTTGGCGCTGTTTGCGGTCGGCTTCGGCCTGCTGTTCCGCGACGTGAGTGGTGTATGCGTGATAGGTGTACGCTCCCCCGCCTATCAGTGCTCCGAGGCCTATGAGTATGGCGGCCGCGACTGCGATAATCTTTATCAGCGTTCCACCATTTCCCCTATTTTCTATATCAGTGTTTTCCTGTGGGAATGGGGAATCATACTGGTGTTCAACTGGGAAGACATTTTCCTGTGGGAATGGCGGATTGTCGAATTGTTGCGGGGGCATGCCATTCGCTTGCTGGCCTGTATTCCACTGACCGTTCGATTCGTCATCCGTCTGGCTCCAAAAGTCATCTCCCGTCTGGAATGTTTGCGTTGGGTAATCATCCGCGCCAAGGCTTCCGGCGGATGGGGACGATGTTTGTGGTCCCCCCTCCGGAGGTTCGGATGGGTCATCCCAAAGGTCGAATGGATCCGCAGAGTCCGTGTCCTTCGGGTATGTTTCGCCAGTGTCCTGTCTTACTGGGGAACTGTCTTCCTGTTGGAAGGATGAACTGTCATACTGTTCTTCTGTTTCGCTGTTCCATTGATTTTGCATAGGAACATTGGATGGGAAAACAGTTTCAATGTCTCCCTGTTCCTGCATATCAACGTTTTTATTTGAATCTGCGGAACTGTCTTGAATGATGTTGTCGTCTCGACGTTCGTTCTGTTCCGTTGTCGGTTCGCTGGAATCGTCCGATTGCAGGTCGAATTGCTCGAACGGGTCGTATTCCTCCGGGCCTTTTCCTTGTTCCCGTGTTTCCTCATTGTTCTGCGGAAATGCGGAAACAGCAGACTGTTCTTCTGATTTCTTGTCGTTATGGTCTTCTGCTGAGTCGATGAATTCCTTGAACGGGTCGTAGCCGTTGGCGAGTAGGTCTATCTGATCGGGGTTTTCCGCATTCTCCTGTGGAGTCGTATCCGCAGTGTCCTGTTGAACTGGGTCGACAGTGTTCTGGGGGGCTGTCGTCCTGATGGGACGTGAAGCTGTGCCTTTGCTGTCCTGCGAATCTGTCGTTTTGTCGGACTGTGGAACTGTGTGTTCAGTGGAATGAGGAATCGTTTCCGCGTCTTCCTGTGAAAGTGATGCGCTGTTGGAACGTGAAACAGTGGAATCATTGGAACGTGAAAACGGTTCCTCTTTCTCCTGTGTAGACAATTGATTGTATTCCTGTTGGAATGGGTCTACGTCTTCCTGTTGAAATGGGTTGCTGTCGGACTGATGGGTTGTGCTTTCGTCAGACTGTGGAAATGAGTCATCAAAATACTGTGGAAACGTGTTCGCATTTTCACCGGGAATGGATTCCCTGTTGGATTGCGGAACTGTGGGTACATTGGAACTACTTCCTGTACCATCGCTTTTCTGTGGAAGCGTTTCCGCATTGTCCTGTGGGAATGTGGAACCAGTGGAATGTGACGCTGCGCTTTTGTCATCCTGTGGAGCTGCATCATCATCCCACAAATCATCCATCAACAGGGAATCATCCAACTGATTCCCCGCCGTCAGCCAATCATCATCCTTCGCCAACATCAACACATCCTATGTCATAGACCTTTTTCGGCAGATAGGCGCCCGATATTCATGGCGGCATCGATGGCGCTCATGTGCGGCACATCAACGCCAGCCGCATACAGTTTGCTCGCATGCGCCGCAGCGGCGGCACCCTTCAACGGCTTGTCACGGTCTGCGACATCACGCCCGTCCTCGCCGAAACCGTCTGTGGGGAACCCGTCGTCCTCATCCCCGCCGGGGTCAATCATGCCGTCATCGGGTTTTTCTGCGGCGGTCGGCAGGGCATTTACGATTTCATCCCATGACCAGTGGCCCGAGTTCATGTCGCCTTCCGGCGGTCGGATTGCGGTCAGACGTTCACGCAGCAGATCGCTGTATGATTTCCTTTGCTTCTGGTTCTCCTCGTAGAAGCCCTTGTAGATGACGGGTTTCATGCCGGGAAGCCTGATAAGGCCGGCTCCTCTGGAGATTCCCGGTTGCATGATGTTTTCCGGTATCTCAGGGAAGTCCTTCGCCCCTCCCAGCAGCTCTTCGACAGCGGTGGAGGGTTGCAGGGTGGGGGAGATGACCGTGGTCAGATTGACTCGCATACCGGGGTCGAAACCGTCCTGCAGGCGGGTCGATTGCCCGCAGAACAGGAAGCAGACACCGGAGAACCGGGCTTTCTGGGTGATCTTCATCGCATAGGTGATGTTCGCCGCATGGATGCTTGCCTCATACTCGGCCCGGATGCGCATCGGATTGTCCTTGCTGACCTTTGGAATGGTGACGCTTCCGGCCCATTGGGCGACCTCATCGCACACGAGCAAAAGCAGGGGGTTCTTTTCCTGTTCGTCCTTAGGCAGACCCCACCAGTTTTCGACCCCATACTGTTTGATGAGTTTCGACCGGTAGGAGCAGATCTCAAGCACATGAATCAACGTCGCGGCAGCCGATTCGGGACTGTCACAACCCCAGCCGTGGGTGATGACCCATGGGCGGCACCATTGAAAATCGACGCTTTTGTCCTCGTCGTCGCAGATGGCAAGCTGGAATCCGGCTTCCAGTGCTGCTGCGATGAGCGTGTTGATGACAACGCTTTTGCCGCTGTTGGCTGCGGCGGCAACCATGATTCCCGGGCCGGACTTCCAGTCGAGTGACAGCCAGTCGCCGGTTTCGCGGCCTCGTTCGGGCAGCTTCATGCCCAGATAGGCGTGACGTAGGTCGTTTTTACCGATCAGCTGTTTCGGGCAGGCTATCATTGCAGGAAAAGTCGGGGGAGCGCCGGGGTACACCATGATGACGCCCTTTTCGGGGTCGGCCTTGAAGAACCAGCCTTTTTTGCCGACCACTTCGACGGCTTCCTGCATTCGCTTGTCGTATACGGAGGCCTGATAGGTGACGGTGTTCTCCTTGATGCGGATTTTCCAACCGTTCTCAGGAGTACGTGAGATACGAATTTCCCAAGGCTTGACCTTGAGAACGTTCGCGAATATACGCCGGGTGGCTGCGGCCTTCTCGTCCAACTGTTGGAGTAGCACGAGGAATTCGCTGGAACTGATTCGAACGAAATCGACGACGGAATAGCCTTCGTACTGGGGTTGGCTTTCCAGGTTCTGCACCGTCTTCTTCTGGGAAGCCGTGTCCGCGCATTCGCTGTTGCTGAGTCTGACGGCTTTGATTCCGTTGTTGATATCATCGGAATCCATATCCATCGGCGCGATGATCGCGTACCGGTTGTCGGAATCGACGCTGAATACGCTGTAGCCTTCGAACTCAGGGTTCTTTGCGGCTTTCTCTTGGATGAGGACGGTGAGTTTGATCATGTCGTCCGGATTGGTTTTATCAAAACCATTGGGGAAGAATTTTTCGAGAGGGATTTTCTTTCGACGGTCGGCCATCAGTTTTCCTTTCTCTTGTAGATGGGGGTGTGGAAGGCCTGGAGTGGCCTGTCTGATGTTTCGTACAGGCAATTGCGGGCCTGTTTGAAGTCCAAATGCCGGTTGAGATAGGTGAGGGTTTCGGCTTCACGGGTGTTTTCGGCGTGGAAAAGAGGTTGCGTGTGCGGGTCGAGCTGTCCGGCCGGATGGAATAGCACATGGTTGCCGGCGATAAGCCGGTCGTAGAGCTTTTGACCCACTGTGGATGGGTGAATGCTGCTGCGGACCATGACCACGTTGACGTTCGTTCCGGGTGCCATTTCGATGATTCGGCTGAGTTCGTCGGAGATTTGACTGTTGACGTTCAGCAGATTCATGTCCGGGTAGCCGTTGTGTACGTCATAGTCATCGAAGGCGAGCAGTATCGGCTTGACCGGCTCGGGTTCGCCCTTGATGCGCCGTCGCTGTTCCATGCTGACCCGTTGCACTATTTCCAGCAGCTCATAGGGTTGCTGGTAGCGTCCGCACATGACGGTGGGGGAGGGTGGGATGCTGTCCCACTGGTCGGTGAAGGTTACGAGCGTGCCGTCCGAATCTGCCTGTCGGATGATGCTGTCAAGCAGCATGGTTTTCCCGCTTCCGTCGGGCCCGGTGATGGTGAGTGGCGTTCCCGTGGACGTGTCCCATCCAAGGTTTTTCCCGTGAACGTCTGTTCCCAGGTTGATGAGCATGTTGTTTCCCCTTTTGTGTTTGGCTACCAGTCGACTTCTTCGATGTCGTCCCCGTCTTCGGAATCGGCATCGTTGTTGTCTGGGTGGTGGAGCATGTCGTGGAGTTCGTCCATGTCGTTGATTTCCTCGCCGGCTGTCTGTGGATCCGTTCCTTGGCTGAGCAGCTTGGAAAGTTCGTCTTCGGACACTTCGCCGTAGGTTTCCGCTTCGGATGGCATGAACCGCGAATAGTCGATGGGTTGCGGGGGAGTGCGGTCGGCGAACAGTTCCGCCAACTTTTCTTGGCCTCCCGACCACCATGTTTGGACGGCCAGCAGTTCGCCTTGCGCGGTTTCGAAGATTCCACGGCCCTGCGGGATTTTCCCGCCTTCGCCCTTCAACGACTGTTGGAGCCGGTTCGCCTCTCTGAGGTTCTGCGCGCTGATGATGCCCGCCGTGGAGTCCATGCCCAGGAGGATTCGGCCGAGCGAACGGAAGAACGCGTTCGCGTTGTACGGCTTCATGTCGTCCATGGTCAGACGCTGGGCGCCGAGGATGACGCTGATGCCTGCGGTACGCCCCTGCACGACGATTTTGCCGAGAGCGCTCATGGTGCGTCGTATCGAATTGTTCGTCGCGCTGACGGCCGCATTGTCGTTGGCCAGCTGGATGTCCCTGTTCGGGTTCTGCGTGGTCTTGCCGGCCTCTTGCAGGTAGCTGTTGAATTCGTCGAACACGATGTCGATGGGTTTCGTGTGGGCAAGCTCTTCCTCATTGAGCTGGCTTTTGTCGAGATCGTAGATGCTGCCGACACCATACCGGCTGAACAGTTTCACCCGTTGTGCCATCTCGTCGCGCAGCCAGGCGATGACGGCTTCGGTCTCACGCATCTGCCCCAAGCCGACGAACGCCAACGCCAACGGTTTCGCCCATTGAGTGAAGTCGATGCAACCTTTGGATGGGTCGATGAGGATGATGTCATGGCCTTTGAGCAGCGCTTCGGCGACCACGATCTGCGCGATGGAGGATTTACCGGTTCCGGATTTTCCGCTGATGAGCAGGTGGAACGTGTCCTTCATGCTCCAGTAGACCGGTTTGCCCATATCGTCCACGCCCAACGGGAACATGCGTGGTTTCGACTGGCGGGCGAAATCCCAGTCCGCGTTGACCATGGTGGGGAACGGGCTGCGTTTCGCCAGCACCATGTCGTACAGGTTCGAACCGTGTTCCTCGCCGCGCGGGAGGATGCGCCCGTAGGCGTAGTCTGCGCTGGTCAGGAATTTGCCGATGTTCCGTGAGGGCTTGTCCACGTCCAACCCGGCCGGAATCTGGAATCGTGCCAACAACACGTCATGGTTGCTGGGCAACGCGCCGAGGCTGACCACATCGGGGGTGCGCCCGCTGGGATCGCTGACTCCGGCCACGCCCCACGAGTCGCTTAAGGCGAGTTCGATGAGATGCTTTTGCTTTGATCTGCGATTCCAGTGGCTGATGTCCCTGACATCCAGGCACGGGTCGTCGCACAGCCATACGGTCGCGCTGTCGGCTGACCGCCATTCCCAGTAAATATGTTTCGCCCCGACCGACGATTGGATTCTGGCGGACTGTTTGCGGGCGTCTTCCACGGTCGCGCCGTTGCCTAATTGGAATTGGATGCTCCAAATCGGCTTGTCTTTGCTTTGCGGAGTGCAGGCCGTGATGTTCACGGACGCTTTTGCGGGAAGCACGTCGATGAGGGTTTTGAATATCAGCGCTTCCGCATATTTGCGGTGCAGGGGGGTGTTGCCGGTCAGCTGGTCGATGCGTACGGGCGCGCTTCCGGTGGACCAGATCAGTCCGGCCATGTCGGAGCCTTCGTCCACGAGTCCGATGAACCGTGCCTCCGGCTGCAATGGGCCAAGGTCGCAACGCTCGTAGTCGGCCGGCGTGGCTGGTGCGGTGAGTACCAATGGCAGGTAATGCAGTTGCCAGCCGTCGCAGTCCTGGGTTTTCTCATAGTCGTAGATGGGTGCCGGTGGATTGAGTTTCGACGGGAGGCATTTGACCCAAGCGGACTGGTCGCTTTTGAACCGTTTGGAAATGGTGATGTAATCGTCAAAGGCTTTCTTGTGGGTCATGCCGTCCGGCCGCCACTTGTTGCCCTTGTCGGATAGTTTCGCATCGTCGAATGCGACCAGGTGGAACTTGTCCTGCAGGTCGGCGAACACCGGCATCCGCAGAGTCTCGGCAGGAGATCCTTCTCCCTCCAGCCAGTCGAAGCTGATGCGGTCGATGGAATCCCCGCCCTGCGGTGGGGTGATGATCTCCAACAGCCAGGCGGCTTTACTGTCGTCGGCGCTCACATCATGAGCCAACGTCAACGGGGCGCGTTTATGCCAGATGAAAGCGGTTTGCGCATAGGCGATGTCGGCGACGAGAGAGGCAAGACCTTCGCCGGCCTTTCTCTCCGCGATGGAGGGGATGCAGGATTCGTCCATGCCAAGCGCCAGACGGACACTGGACGGGTCGAACTGTTCCGCCCCTTTCTTCTTCTGCTTGGCGGAAAGAAGACACACGAAACGGTATCCGTCCGCCAATGCCGGCGCCCGCAACGCTTCCACGCCGAGCTTGAAAACTCCTTCGTTCGAGCGAGGCTTCCCGTCCGACCCCTGCAGACGAATCCGGTAGACGATCAGAGGATTATCCGAAGAACCGATTTTGTTGACCTGCGTCAGGTAGGCTCCCGACCATGCCTTCTGCAAATCGTCCCCGGCAAGCCAGCCATCAAGTAGTTGTTGCCCTTCGACCAGCTCACGCCAGTATCGGGACTGCGGTTTGCGCCCCAACAGCCAGACGAGTAGCAGGAACACGAACCCCGGAAGCGTCACAGCGCTCAGCCAGCTCATGTATCCCGTCAACACGAAAACCAGGACCCCGGCGAAAACCAGCAATGGCATGGAGACGGACAAAAGCCGCGCCCAGACGGGCGATTTGGTCAGGAACGCCGGAATACTGACGCCCTTGTAGACATGCCTACGGTCAACGCGCCGATTCCTGTAATGCGACCAGCCTTGGGCGAGCATGAAACCGAACAGGCCATCCACCAGGGCAATCCAGACGGCACCGTTCAATCCCAATAGCATGCCGGCCATCCAGCCCATCCACCAGGAAACACGTCGAATCTCCAGCCAATCCGCATTCGGCATGAGACCGGCAAGCATGTCCTTCCAACGGTGGTAGACCATCATCTGTTTGTCGGATGGGGGATCCTTGCGACTGCCGGAAGCGTTGACCGGATACTGTTGTGTGATTCCTCCGGCGAGCATGCCAAGCCAAAGGAACGGGACCAAGGGCAGGCGCCAAAAGAACCAGAGGATAATTCCAAAGACAAGAAACAGCGAAAACCAGACGCCACTCGATATAGGACGGGTCTGTGTTCTGCTCCTGCTGTTTCTGCTTGCCATGATTTTCAATCTATCTTCGAGTTTTGTTATTAACCGAAGATTTATTGAAATTAACCGATACTGGAAAAAACGAGTACGGCAATCCTGTTCGTCCGAGATTCAGTCTTTTTGTTTGCTCTGAGGTTCGCTGGCAAGCGAACCGACTGGATTCTTCTGTTCCGAGGTCGAAACAGGTGCAGGAGAGCGTGTGGCATCTGCCGCGTCAGCGGCATCCCGGTGGATCGCAAGTCGAAGTGGGGAGAGAGATTAAGAGAGAGTTTGTGATATCACTTGTAATATCACTTGTAATATCACTTGGGGGTGCCGCTTAGCCCTACTGCCATAAGGGCTGAGAGTCCATGCCGGTGTCAAAATTCTAAGAGTCGGTGTCAAAATTCTAAGCGAGGGTGTCAAAATTCTAAGGCTGTGACCGCTCTGATCGCAGGCAATCGGGGTATGGTTCGATGGCATTCGCAGAGATGGTGTCAGAATTCTAAGAAAGGTGTCAGAATTCTAAAAATGGTGTCCAAATTCTAAATTTGGTGTCAGAATTCTAAGAAAAACGCGATAAGATAACGACGAAAAGAAAAAAGATACCCGCACCGTTCGTACCGGCCGGGTATCTGGCAATCGCTGAAACGGAGCGACCACATGACCAATAATAACGCCATCGCCACAACGAAAATGAACACGGGCGCACCACCTCTCATGGCGAAACTCTCCCTCTTCCCCGTGTCAAAACCAAGCGCATCCTACATAGAGAGAACAAACGGGCGAGAAACCGTGCGCATAACCCCCAGCCGACCCGAAGAATGGGTCTACGGGAAAACCCCGCGACTAATCTTCCTCTACGTGCAGTCCATGATTCGCATGAAGAACAATCCCGACGTGGATCAGGACACCCACACTGTTGTCTTTCGTGGCAGCTTCCAGGAATTCTGCGACAACACCGGAATCTCGAACCATTCCGGCTGTCAGAAGGAGACGGAGGACATGCTGATGAACTTGGCGCGAACATCGATCTCCATCATGAACACCGACGAGAGTCGCGAGAACAAGGGCGAATGCACGCCGTTCACCGTCGCCAGAAAAGGCCGTACACAGTTCAGGCCGGAACAGGACATCATTGCATCAATCCAGTTCACGGACGAGATGTGGGCTGAACTGGCGAAGCCGAGCGTCCCGCTCAGCATGGATGTCATCTCGCGTCTGGGAAAATCAGCAAGGGCATTGGATATCTATATCTGGCTTTCATATAGGACGTACCGGCTTGACCATGTGGCCTATGTTTCATGGCGTCAGCTGTATGACCAGTTCGAGGGTACCGGCCTGCCGTTGAAGGATTTCCGACGCAGGTTCAAGCAGGCGTTGTCGAATGTCTTGGAGGCGGCTCCGAATTTGAAGGCCGAACCGTTCAGGCATGGGATCAAGTATTATCCTCGCACCGATGCTCCGATTCGACCGGTCAAGCAGAACGAGGCCGGGGATATGCCGCTTGAGGCCGAGGTGGTGGACGAGGGCAAGGGGGCTGCGTGTCACGCGCATTCCGCCGACTGCGAGCATGTTCGGAGGCTGATGTCCGATTGGATGGGCGGCATGTTTATTGGTGTTGAGGCTGATCGTGTCGCTTCTCGTTTGGCTGGGTTGTTGGATTCCGGGTTGTCTGGTGAGGATGCTGTGTCTCGGGTTTTGTTGGGTTGACACACTGATTCGCTAATGTATCGCAAAAGATATAATATAGGTATATTAGCGAAAGGAAGCCATCATGAAAACCCTCGACGAGATGATCAGGGAATACCGGATCGAACTGTACAAAGCCTGCGACGGCCGTATAGGACTCCAAGCATGGAAATACAAAGGCAAGCCAGGTGCCGAAGAAGAGATTCGCGCCAACAAGGACGCCTTGGTAGCCGAACTCGTACGTCGAGAACGGAAGCGGAAAACAAACGAGGAACGCAAACACCGCGAACATATCCTCAATCTGCAGAAGGAATACCCGGTCAACCTGCCCGACCTCAACGTGGGTGACCTGGTCGCGTGGTATGACCAGCGAATGCCGTTCAGCTATGGGATCAGGCGCGCCGACTCCATCTGCACAGGCGAGGCATTCGACTGGGATCCGGAATACGTGATTATCCTGAGCTTGGACCACGGGGAATCGCTGGCCGAAGAACTAAGCGTGGAATGCTGGCAGCTTGACGCATTCCAGGCTGGCGAACCACTGGGGCTGGGACATGATGATTACGAGTTGCAAATGCACAAGGTCATTCGCGACTGGATCGAAGCACACAAGGAACGCCGAATTTCCGCAAGCCACCCCACCACCACCTACTATCACATCGAACGCGACGAGGCGATTGCACTGGCAGGCAAGGTACGTGAGGCCGTCGCAGTGAAAGCCCAAAGCATTCTCGACAACAACATCAAACGCCATATCGATGTCATCAGCCGATACAACCACCAAAACGAGAAACCGCTGACCGAAGCCGAGGCCCGCAAGCTTTGGAAGCGCGACAACGATATGTACAACGAGGGTGGCTCCGGATACGTATACGACTATGTGAGCCGCGAACGGGCCGAGGAATGCGTGGCTTGGCTGCAGGAGCATGATGTGGCCGATATTCCGGCCATCAAGGATTGAAAGGCAGAGGAAAGATGAGCCAGTACATCACGGTCAACGAATACGCCGCCCTCCACCACAAGCAGCCCGTCAGCGTGAGAAAACTCGCTCAACGAGGTTCCCTGAAAAGCGCCAAGAAAATCGGCGGCGTCTGGCTGATTGACAAGGAGGAGCAGTATCCCGACCATCGGCGCAGCGGAAGCGTCAAATCGTTCGAAATGGTTCGTGGCATGTACCTCGTGGATGAAATCGCCTACGTTGAGGGACTGCCATCCACCTATGTGCGGATAGGCGACCAATGGTGCAAGAAGGACGTGTTCAGGCGCCAGTTGGACAAGACCAATCCGGAACCGACGCCGGTGCCGTATGATCCGTTCGCGGGGGAGGACTCGGAACGCAAGATGAATGCCGGCTGGTTCGAGGCAGCCCAGAATTTCGGATGTTTGCCGCGTGACACGGATTTCGTGCGCAAGGAGCTTAAGCGTGCGGCGACCCCGGACGAGCTTGCCGCTGTCGCGGCGAAGTTCGATGCGGTCAAGAAAAGCGAGCGTACGAACGTGCTCGGCAGGTTCTATGGGCCCGAATACGAGTACACGGTTCGTGAAGCGGTGCTTGAGTTGCCTGATGGGGTTAACGCGATGTCCGTCGAGCATGAGTTTCGTCGGATGGGTATCGAAGCAGATAATTACGCTCCGGGAGTTGTCGCCGTGCGTATCGGATAATCGTATTACGAAAATATGTTACGATATAGTCATGGGAACAGCAGAAAAACTAGAAGCCACAGACATTCGACCTGGAAGACCTCGACTCGGAGGATACGACGAAGCCACCGCCATCATCAACTTCAAAGTCCCCGCATCTTGGAAGACCGCGATGGCCCAAGAAGCTAAAAGTCGAAATCAAAACCTGTCCGATTATCTAAGGGAAGTCACATCACTTGGATATTCGGCGATGCACGCCGGAGAGTAATAAGAGCATTAGGGGAGCACCATGGATGAGAAACCCATATACGAAAAATGGCATATCGGTGACGAGTATAGAAAACTCGTCAAGGGAGCTCTGGTAAATCATCATCGATATGATCGATTCATCGAGTCTCCTATGCGTATGCGAGAAGTTATGCACGAGTTCATGGCAAACCGTTCCATCTCTGAAGTCGCCCATGATGCCGGCGTGAACGAAACCGTCGTGCAGAAGCTTATCGATGATGGCATGGCCCCATATCCAGACACCAGGCGAGTAATGAAAGCCTTAAATATTCATGCGACAGCTTTGCCGGCGGAATGCGTGACAGCTTGAAGAGGGGCGACAGACTTAATGTCTGGATGAACGGCCGGCATGTTGGCGTATTCGCGGCGCTCAAGAATGGCGTCGGCTTCGAATATGATCCGGATGCGCCGCGAATCAGCTTCAGCCTGCCGAAAGACGGCAGCTGGAGAAAGGACGCTCCGGAAAATTTCCTGCTCAACCTGCTTCCTGAATCCGGTGCGGCAAAATATGCCATGATGCAGTCCATTGGAGCGAAATCCCAGGAACCATTTGATTTGCTCGACAATGTGGACTCCGCTGGCGCCCTAGTATTCTCCCGTAGCGACGAACAACCGTCGCTATCCTCCACTTCTGTAGTGGAGGCGACGGATTCGGACATAGCGGCAAGAATAACGGCAGTCAGACATTCTCCGGACTCATGGTTCTTCAAAGACAAGGATGCGCGATTCTCTCTTGCTGGAGCTCAAGGCAAGTTCACGCTCTCGCGCTTCGATGATGGCTGGGTATGGCCTAACGGTGTCATACCTTCCACGCACATTCTGAAGCCGTCGAGTTTCCACGATTCCGATGATGTTGAGCATGCGACTATGCTGCTCTCTAAAATGGTTGGGATTGAAACCCCGGAGTCGGATATCCAGGAATTCAACGGCCAGCAGACTTATATTGTGGAACGGTTCGATCGTCGTATCGAGAATGGTATGCCGGTTCGTCTGCCGATGGAGGATATGGTGCAGGCATTGGGCCTACCATCATCCGAGAAGTACAAGGTGAGTGCCGTCGATACGCTGACCACCCTACGGAAGATGGATTCGTCCGGCAGACTGGGGGAGGAGTGGCTACGTCGTCTGGCCTTCAACGTGGCTGTCGATAATTGCGATGCGCATGCGCGCAACTATTCTGTCATGCCCACTTCGCCTGACGGTGAATCCTGGAAGTTGAGTCCCGCATATGATGTGATGACCACGACGGTATGGCCGGGGTTGACGGACAAGCTCGCGATGCCATTCTCTGGCGCGGAGCATGCCAGTGAAGTGACGCCGGACCATTATGCGAGGTTGGCCGATTATTGTGGATTCGATCCTGATGTCGCACGAGACGAGGCTATCCGCATCAGCGACTTGGTCCGGTTGAATGCGCGTACTGCCTATATGGATCTGGAGCCGGAACTACGAGACAAATTGCTAGACAAGATTCGTGTCGCGAACAGTGACATGCCAAGCCCGCAACGCTTCATCCTGCCCGACAACGGCATGGTGCATGTCGTCTCCCATGATCGCGATGGGCATCCGGTGCATGACTATTGGCGGCGCAAACCATCCAGATAGGACAATGCGGCCACTGCTGGTGTTGATTTGCTTGTCGGTGAATTCTGTCACAGAATAAGGTCAGGCAAACGAAGCAATGCAACTGCATATAACAGAACGCTGAGCATGGATTGGAGGTGGTCGCAATGCTTACCTTGCTGGCAATGATTGGACTTTTTCTTCTCGTTCTTGGATTGGTGATAGTCCTGTTGATGGGAATGTTCTTCAGCAGCGACATGGGCGGCATATTCGTGAACGTGTTCAACTATGCGACTTCCACTGGGATCGCTGATCTGGTGACCGTTGGGGTCATGCTCATCATCCTGTTTGCGGCTTTCGCGGTACAAGCCGTTATCTGGTTCTTCGTCACCGAGAGGATGTTGGATTCTGCGCTCCCGCTGATCGTCCAAATGATCATCGAACTGATTGTTTTCATCCCGATTCCTGCGTTCTTCTTCATGGCTTGGGGCTTGGAGTATCGTTGGGCTGGTGTCCTATGTGTTCTTATCTTCGCATTGCCGGCCGTGTACGACCTGGGTTCGAACGTGTACATCAAACTTGAGGAGATCAAGGAAAACAAGAACTCGAAGGTTGATTGATACTTCGCCCGAAAAACCTTTCTCTCAGTGGACAGAATGCCTCCGATTCGGATAATCGGAGGCATTCGCTTTCCTGGGAAGGATACGCTGGAACCACACGTTTTTTTGGATTAGGAGTCGAGGATGCACGGAACATTCAGCAGGCCTATGAAAATACTCGCCAGTGTTATTACAGTGGCGGTTCTCGTCGCTGGCATCCTGGCTTGGAGTACGTGGCGTAAAAAAGTCACTGCCGCGGAACACCAGCAGGCGCAAGCCCAACAGTTGAAAAAACAGCAGTCGGAGGAACGCAAGAAAGCCGCTGAGGCTGCCGCAAATCAGCTGACCGATGAGGAGAAACAACAGTACACGGATCTCGCCATCAAATTCGAACAGGCAGCCCGCAACTGGGGGAGTGACCCCACAATCAATTTGGACTCACTCAGCCAACATGATGCTCAACAGGTAATCGACCAGTTGCGGACACCGGACATCGGAAGCAATCCTCTACCCGCTCTGAGCGCTATCCCCGCGGATAAGAACGATGGGCCTGATGCCGTCAGCTATCCATGCGAAGAGGAATATGAAAACGCATGTAAAGCGTATCCGACAATGAAAGCATGGTGGAACAGCGAGGCGTTGGCGACCGGCAGCCGGTGGACGGACGGACCTCACGTGACAGTCAACGAAGACCGAACGGTCACGGTCACAGGAAAGGTCGAATCCATACTTTTGCAGGACGGTGATTCCTTCAACAATGGGAGCATCTGGGCATTGACTCCAGCTTGGAGAGACTACGACATCAACGATGAACTCACCATCGCAAACGGGAAAATCAGCGGCATGAACATCAACGGCGACAACCCCTGGTGGATTAATCCTTGGCTGACACGCTGGGACAACAACATGGCCGACGATTTGAGCGAGGGAACCAGAATAGCCATCCCAGTGAAAGGCGACCCCGAGATGGGACTCACCCATTCCAGCATGACGCCCATCCTTAAAGGACCTGTCACGCAGTCGGACTTGGACGGCAAGGTTGACTGGCATCTTTGGGATAGCGTTCCCATGGCATCGGTTGGGGGAGGCTGCCAGAATCCGGGATACTGCGGCTAGTTCTTCCAGCTTTTCTTCCGGAAGAACACGTTGCCGGCACCATCGAACTGCTTTTGCGTGAGCCAGCGACTGTTGTACCCCTCCCATGGGCCGCTTCCGTCCGTGCCGTAGTTTCCCTCGCTGATTCGGATCTTCCATCCGTTTGCGTCCTGCTTGACTTCTTCGACCACGGCGATATGCCCGGAGCTCATATCACCTCCCAAAGCACCGCCGAACTGACTGACGCCATCCCCCGGGTGTGGACTGGAATCGACTGTGTATGCAGGGTCGGAGGCGAGATGCACATGGACGTCACCACCCACGGGGGTGTTCCAGTTTGCCACGTCATGATGGTGAATCACCCATAGTCTGACCAGTGCATACCAGTAGCACTGGTAATGTCCGCCGCTGGCGAAGGAAGTGAATGGCCCGTAGTCCCCGTCGTGACACACTTTTGCATCCGTATCGCACAGCCAGCCAAAATTACGGGTTTTGCCTATAGGAGCCCCGCCCACAGAACCTACGACGGCACTGCCTCCATCACCATCGTCGTCGGATGAGCAGGAAGCTTGAACGACATTGTCGGAACCACTGGAATCGTCGCTTGCCTTCCCAGTGAACTCGATCGCACTAATCTCCGGTGAATCATAGTAGGAGCGCGCATATTTCTTACGTTCCTCTTCATGCCGATCGTTCCACGCTCCGCGCCCATACCCGGCAAGCCATGCGATTGAGGCGTCCTCCGGATTATCCGCATGCAGCCACCATTTGTGCAGGTCATGGTCGGTGACGTTGTACCCTTCGGCCTCGATGTTATCCAGATAGAAGTTGTTCCAATCGGATTTGGACGTGTCAACCAGCATTTTTATCTGCACGTCGGCATCAGAGTCTTTGCCAGACACGTTATGCTGATCCATCCATGCTTGGATTTTGCTGCGCGGTGTCCACTGATTCAGACCGAAGCCACGCAATGCGGGATTGGTCTCGCCTATCTGCTCCTGTTCCGGATTCATCCCAGATTCGAATTGGATCACACCAAGAGCGCCTGCCGTACTGGCTTTCGAATACCCGGCTTTGGCGAATGCCTCGGCTATGGCCACCGCGACCTTGTTGGGGGCTATCGATGTGGTCCCGGTTGTCGAATCATCATCTGATGAGGTGCCGCAATCATATTCTGCGGCTGATAATGACTTTCCGACGTTGCTGGTAAGGGCCGCGACACTGCCGGAAACGGCACTCACCACGTTCATGACGATAAGACCGTTCAACCCCACCAGCAATGCGGCTCCCGCAGCCATGAGTTTTGTACTGGTTTTCAAAGGATGACCCCCTTGCGGAAGGCAAAAGTCGGTAAAAATTTACCGACTTTGAATGATTCGGTGAATTACCGTTCTTGGAATGGTCGGAATTCCACGTCGACGAACACGTTGTAATCGTCTCGAAGAAGATTCGCGGCATGTTTCCCCGCCTCGATGATCTCACCTGAAGAACGATTCTCATCCCATGATTCAAACAAAGCCCTCAAAGCATCGGTTTCCTCGTTGGGACTCTTCAACGCGAATCCCAAAAGCCGTGCGGTGTTCAGATCCTTCAACAGCGGAGCCGCTTCGGAAGCCCAATCGGATGCCGCATTCCAAAGCTCGTCTGCAACGGAGAGGGGATATTCGACATCGTATGCAAGCACATCACCGTCTACATCCTCATGCAGGATGCCCGCTGAAGTATATGCGGCGATGATGGTGAGCATGTACACGCTGATGTCGCTTCCATCCCAAGCGTGATTCAGTGGAGGATTCAGCAAAGGATACTTGAGCACGTCATGATTCGCGAACAGCTCATTCCCCTGAAGCAGAAATACGGGGAGGCTGATCACGGGGGAGTACAGGATACGGTTTTCCACTCCTCCGTATAGGTCTCCGTCAGGTACCGCATACACTTTGGATGCGGTATCGTTGAGACGTTGGATATATCTGCTGGGGCGTTCCAATAGGAGAGGACGTCCGCTACCGAAACCAGGGAACAGCAATGGTTTCGACTGCTGCTGTTCCTCCGGCTCCGGGGTCAAAGGGGTAACGGCAGATGATTCCTCCGACTTGTCGGAAGCCGGTGTGGAAAATGAGTCATCGAATATGTCTTTGTATCCCATAAGGGGTCACTGCTCCTTGTTCTTTCGTTGTTCTCGTGCGATCTTGTCCGTGGCAGTGGTGCTGATTTCCTTCAACAATGCCGGAGGAATCACGATTTCCACTGGAATAGGCTGCTTGGACCCGTCTTTGAAATAGGCGACGGCTCCGCGAACGGTCTTCCTCGTCGATGCGCTTACCAGGCGCTTCAGACTGTTCGGGTTCGGCTGACCGTTGTCCAAAGTATCATCGGCTCCCATGCGCTGCAAGATCCGACCATTGGGGTCTTCGATGCCTAGGAGTCGTTCCGCTGATTTGGCCGGACTGACCGTGCCATTGGCTTCTTCCGGGTTGTCCAACGCCAGAAGGAGGGCGCGGCTGATACCTCCGGTCAAGTCGGCATCGATGAACTCCTGCACTTTCTGGCTGATGATGACAGGCGTGAATCGTTGCGAACGGGCCATACGCACCCATTGTTCGAAGGTTCGGGAAGCTCCCTTGTCCTTGCCCATGAACACCCATGCCTCATCGACACCTACCATGCCATCGCGGCCTCGAACGGCGGTACCGGCTCCCATGACGACCATTCGCAACGTCCACTGGCGGATGCGAGCGGTCATGGAATCATCTTGGCCTTCGGGGATGAGTGAACGGTCTCCGGCGTTGATGAGGGTCAGGTTTTGGCTGATCGTCAACGGCTTGGTGTCATTATCGGTGCCGAAGATAAGACGTAGTCCCTGGTTCGCCTTCAGGTTCATGCTGATTGTCGAAAACACCTCGAGGGTGTTGGAAGGCAATCCAATGGACTCCGCCGTGTTCCCCGCTTTGATGGTCTTCGCAACAGCTTGGGCGGCGACAAGCAGAGCCCGGCCTACGCAACGCGCCCCGTGTTTGACGCCGTAATCCAGCATGGCTGTCATGGCGGATTCCATCTTTGTGTCACCGCCAAGAATGTTCGTCATCATCAGGACGGCGATTTCCTTGGCCTCCTCCACATTCGGAATCACGTTGAACGGGTCGAACGTGCCGTTAGCCACATCGGAATCCAACCGGATGACCGTACCACCCTGCGAACGGGTCGCATCCTCCAAATCATTACCGGCCTTCGGATTGATGTAAATGCACGGGGTCTTGCCTTTACCGTCACGCGCGTCAATCTTCGACCATTGCAGAAACAGGCTGAACGCCGCCATCGTATTATGGGTCGGCACGTAATCAGCGATGAGGAACGAATGGTCAGGGCTCCCAACGGTCAGACAACGATGAGGCGCGTTGGATATCTTCCTGATGTCTTTGACGTATAGCCATTGCTGGGTTTGTCTCAACGTCGTAGGAATTAAAGCCGCTTTGCGTTGCAAAGAGAATACCGGCAGATCCGTCGTGAAGGTGATGCGATAACGATCCTGAGCCTCATGACGCACACCATCAGCCGTGTATCCTGCTTTGTTGAGATGGGGTTCGTGAACGACGATTCCCAGAGATCTCAGCAGGCGCACCATTCCTCGGACAATCGGCAGATGATCGGCGGACTGGGTGAACTCTATATTCCCATTTGAGGAGATGGTCCCATCCTGATCCAGCAACCCCTGCACGAGGGAGAGTCTTTGCTCGATGCTCGCCGAGAAGTAGATCTCAGGAATGCGTTTTTCGCGGAGTATCCCCATATCGCGAAGAATGGAGACAAGCCCCTTCACATTCACGACCATCGGCGTATTGATGCTTCCTAGAGAAAATCCCGCAGAGGTGAGACAGGACTTCACATGCTGCAAATCACCATTCCTGTTATCTGAAGCGATGATTCCAGTGCCGATACTACCGTCGGCTAACCAAGCCCCTAAAACCCATGGGTCAAGTGGCAGGTCGGCTTGCGGGTTGGCAACAGGCATCGCGGCTCGGATTGCCCATTGCGCACGATTGCCTGAATCCTTTAGACCAGACGCAAGCATGTCTCGCGTAGTCACAACCTGTTCACAATATCCAAGGGAATTGGTCTCGTTGAAGGCCCCCTCATAACGAAGCATCATGCGTTGCCCTATGGCTCTGCATGCTTCTCGAACGTTGTATACGGATACCGAATCATGACGCATTCTGTCGGAGTGAATTCGTTCTTCCGTATCCCACTCACTGATTGGATTGAGCGTTTTTATGACAGATGCGATAGAGGAACGGCTTGGTGAACGATCCTCGAGCATCTTCTGTATGTCAGTGATGCTGATGCCCTTCGGATAGTTATCTTCCAAATGCTTTCTTAGGACATCCGCACGCTCCCTGGCGAGATCGTTCCATCTTTTCGCATGCTGCGCCACGCCATCATAATGTGCAATCAAAGCCCGAAGAGCTTCCTGCGTGTTATAGCGCCTACAGTTCTGCCGAGTCTTAAAAGGTTTTTTTATATCCGCTATCGCGCGGTCTCGCTGTTCTTGATGAGATTCAACTCCCATAAATCGCAGCGCTGCGGCAATGGTCTTGGCATTGCTCTCTCCGCTCCACCAACGACTCGTTACTGGATGGACAAACTCTGCAAGCTCGTTCACGCTCATGGTTGATTGGGCCGGTAGCGCATCAGACATCCGACATAGCTCATCGTATGTCTCCGACAGCATGTTCTTACGCTGTTGGGATTTCAAATGTTTTGGTTTTCTGAATTTGTTTCGATCTTTGAAATCGGAGACGATCCACTGGTGGTTCCCGCTGGCTTTTATCGTTTGACCGTCACTGAGGGTGACTTCGTAAAGATCTTCCGTGTGAATCGGATGAAGCTTGAGGAGTGGATAAGGTTTTCCGTCCCGCCCGTAGACGAGGTCTCCCTCATGCAAATCGCTGATCTTAGCCATTTTTCCATGGGGGAAGCTAGCCTGAGGGGGAACCGGAATTGTGGAGGAAATGTGAACGGCCTTCCCGCTTCCTGTATCTCCGATAATAGCCAAAATTGGACGCCTGTCCTTGTCCTGCACGGTTGTTGTCCCGATATACACCGGTTGCCTGTTGGCTTCGGACAATCCGACAAGAGCTCCGTCCCTGTCGCCTGCTTTGGCGAAACTGCTCACGCCTCCTCCCGCGACGCATGTTGCGGCCCAGTGGATCTCATAGGGGGTCATGCGTACGTTCGAACAGGCCTGCATGCTTTTGAACGCCATCAACTGTTCGCTAGCCGTCGTCAGATTGACGAACTCGATGTTGGGGATACACCCCAAAGCGTCGATGGCCATCTGCTCGTTGCCCGCCACGCAGGTGGCGACGCTCAGATCAATGATGCTGGGCGGCATGTCCGGAGTATTGTAGATTGCCTTCTTATAATCCAAACGCTCCTTGATTTCGGTCATATCACCGGGGGCTTCATGGCCTTTCTCGTACCGTTCCTTAATGCTTTCGTCGATGGTGCGGCTGTTGCGTCGAATCTGGTCGGCGGTGACTTTCGCCGGTTCGACTTTGCCTCGGATGCTTGTGGCGACCGCATTGGCTCCGCCGGCTCGTCCGACTTCCATGAGTCTAGCAATCCACAGGTTGTTTGGATCCGTGATGCTGCTTTGGTTGAAATCCGCCGTGCGTGCGAAGCAGATGCTGGCCGGGTATTCTTCGTCGATATTCCACTCGGTGCAGTCCACGCCATTGTCGTACAGGTTTTTGGCGTGGGCGCAGGTCGCGTTATCCGGGAAGAAATGCACGTGTGCGTTCTCCGCCAGGATAGGCAGGGCCGACGAGTTGGCGCGCCCCACCCACCATGATTCCATCATGGCGACCAGCTGTTCGCGTTCCTGCTCATCCATGATGGTGAATGGTTCCAGCCCGGCGTTGAGCATGATTCGTTCGATATTATGCGCGTCTGGCAGATACTCTTCGAACATTGGGCATCCGTTTGCCACCGAATAGCACATGCGGTCGTACCATGTCAGGGCGCGTTGCAGCATGCCGGGCTTGCGATTGTTGCTATGATCCCCGACCAGTTTCAAAGGAACGCCGATGACCGCGAACTGCTTGCATACCTTCTGGCTACGGTAGTACTGCGCCTGGTATCGTCCGAGGTCGGTGTCCCTCATGCTGGCCGGCGGACTGTATCGGACGGGCATGGATCCGGTAAGTAGATGGAATTCGCGATATTCGCTTTGAAGCATGTAACGGTAGCGCATACCGGCAACCGTGACCTGATTGGCGAGGCCGTCGAAGAACGCCATCAGCTGTTGCGCGGCATCGTTGCGTTTCCGGTCGTTGGCTCCATCCAGCAATGCAGTGCTCCAGGGGATGCGCGCGTACAGCCATACGGTGCGATCCGGCGTGGCAGAACGGAGTAGCCCGTATTCGCTGGCCGGGCTTATAAAGCTTTCTGGACGGTAGAAGTTTCCTCGTGGCATATATTCCACGATAGATTTTGATGTTGTTATTAACCGATGTTCTATTGAAAATAACCGTTTTTTCGGTTGGTGGCGATATCCAAAAAAATATCCCGACCGCAATGGTCGGGATATTAGGAAAGGTTGCCGGTTAGTCGTCCACGCCGACGCAGTCCTGGTTGACTAGTTCACGCACGTGATCGACGGCCCGCTGCAGTTCCGGTGTCATGTCGAAGTCATCGGTACGGTAGAAGGCCGAGTTGCCGTTGGATTTACGACTGGCGCTGACCGCGACGTTGGTCACCGTCATCTTACCCTTGTCATCACGGTCCAAGTGGACGAACAACGTCCTTGCCGTCAGCTCGCGACGTCCCCCCACATATTTCAGTGTCCCTTGGACGGTGATGTTTGGTTCCAACTGGTATGCCACGTCCGCCGTGTATCGGATGCTTGGGATGCTGGATATGATTTTCGACATGATTAACCCTCGTTCCGGGTGATGTACATGCAATTCATGTGAGTGGTTTTCAGGATTTCGCGCAGGGGGGTTTCTTTGACGACGCCTCCGCCCTTATACGCCTGGATGCTGTAGTCGTCGATGGGGAACTTGGTTTTTATTTTCGACACGTGCTCGAGTTTCACCCAGCATCGCGCTTCGGGGATGGTGAGACTTGGCGGCGCTGTGAACCCGTCATAGTCATTCATGCCGTAAGCGTAATATGCGCCTGAATCATGAATGTCGGCCTCAATGTAAGTGTCATCCGTCATCCATAAGAACGCTTTTTTACATGTGTTGACGGTCAAATCGGACACGTTGAACTTGAGAGGGAACAGCACTTTCCCGTCGGATTTCTCGGCATGCTCCTCTATGTAATCCAGAATGGTTTTATCCAGATCCCAGTTATACCGGCAGGTGATTCCGTCGGCGAGTTTGACCGATTGCCGTCCTGGATAGGATGACTGTTTCTTGTAGCGCACGAAGAGCGCTCGTCGATCGTATAGTGTTGCCATAAGTCTTCCTTTTATGCAGATGTTTTCAGTATAACAGCCACGACAGAGGGTGACGTGCTCCCGCCACCTGACCGCTTCGCGATCTGAGGTGGGGGCTTCCTGCTCAAGGCTCGTATCCGAGTCAGTGTCTACAGGCTATTCCCGTGCGCCCCACGGTTCTCGTAAGTTTTTTGTTATCGTTCCTGCATGAGTCGTCGTGTTTCGTGCATGATGTTGGTCGCGGCGTTCACGTCCCTGTCATGCCAAACGCCACAGTCAGGGCATGTCCATTCGCGGATATGCAGGTCCTTCGTATCCTTATTGCGGTATCCGCAATCGGAGCATAGTTGACTGGACGGGTAGAACCTGTCTACCGTGACCAGCTGCTTGCCTTGCCGTTCGAGCTTGTATGCGAGCATGGTGCGGAACATGCCGTACCCGTTGTCCATCGTGCTTTTGCCGAGTGTGAGGGATTGGCTCATGTTCTTCATGTCCAAGTCCTCCACGCCGACGCAATCATATCGGGCGGCGAGCCGGTTGGCCGTCTTATGCAGGAAGTCGGCTCGCTGGTTCCCGACCTTGGCGGCGAGCTTGGCGATGCGCCGCTTCTGTTTCACCCAATTACCGGACCCTTTTACCATGTGGCTGAGTCTACGTTGCTCGCGCATCAGCCGTGGCTCCATCCGCCGGTAGAAACGCGAATAGTCGGCTCGTTCGCCGTCGCTGGACACGTACAGGCCGTGGGAGGAGTAATCCAATCCGACGATATGCACGGGTCGGACGGGTTCGAGTGCTTGGGTCTCGTACTCGAACAGTATCGTCGCCGTGTATTCGCCGTTTTTGCAATGCTCGATGGTCACGCTCTTCAGTTTCCAGTCTTCGGGTATGCGTTTATGCTGGCGGACGCGCACAATCCCTACTTTCGGTAGTTTGAGATGTCTGCCTCCTTCATCGAGGGTGACGTTGTTATTGCTGTTGTTCGTCGTGTAGGTCTGACGATTGCGATGCTTCGCCTTGTACTTCGGGAAGCCGATGTGCTTGGGGTCGCGGAAGAAGTTCCTGTACGCCTTCGCCACGTTCAATTGGGCGTTGCACAGTGCGAGGCTGTCCACCTCACGCAGGAACGGATACCTGTCCTTGTACTGGGCGGGAGTCGGATTGCACGACTTACCCGTAGCCTTATAGGTGCCGATGCGGGTTTCAAGCATCTGATTGTAGATGAACCTCGCACAACCGATGGTGCGGTCAATCAATGCCGCCTGAGCCCTGTTCGGGTACATGCGGTACTTGACCGCGCAATGACGTTTCACCTGCATGATGGTTCACCTCCTTACTTCCTGCCTTGGTTCTCGATGTATTTGCGGATGACTTCGATTGGCGCGCCTCCTGTGGTCAGTAGGCAGAAGCTGCGGCTCCAGAAATACTCCTTCCACAGTTTCTGCCGAATCTGCGGAAACTCCTGCTTGAGCAGACGACTCGACGCGCTCTTGTAAGCGTTGATGAACTTGCTCAACTCGCTCTTCGGCTGGGCACGGAACAATACGTGCACGTGGTCCATGTCGTGGTTCCATTCCTCAACGGTTATCCCATACTTGGGTGCGATGTACTCGAATATCTCACGCGCACGCGCCGAAACGATGTCGTCGAACACCTTGCGACGGTATTTCACGACGAGCACGAGATGATAATACAACAGGAACACCGAATGATGATTCGACTCCAATTCCACTGCAATCACCTCGTTTATAACATATACGACTGATTACAGTATAACATATATAGATACGCCAATTCATCCCCCGCCTACGCTTCGCTTAGAGGCGGGGGAATCCTTGGCGAGGAAGGTTAAATAGGGCGGATTATGAACGTGGCTGCATTTGTTTCCATCTCATCCGCCAGCGATATCTTTTTGGCGTTGTAGCCCAATCTCTCGAACTTGTCCGGATCGAAATCTCCCAATTGCTGCACATTGTCCAACGCCAACCAGTAGTTGGCGGGCGTTCTTCCCCATGGGAATGGTGCCTGATAGTGGGATTTCGGATTCCATGTTTTTGGATTGTATGCCTCTCCGAAATTGGTCACTGTTCCAATGAGTTTGATTGTGCTTTGGGGTGACCAGAGCAGCAAATAATTAAAGCCTATTTTGTTTCGCAATGATTTGTAGTTGCCGACGAACAGCAGTCTTCCCTCGTGCTCGGCGGCATGACGGAGGAATTCTTCGATGGTGGTTTGCGGGCTAAAATAGGAGATTCGCCCTCGTGGGGCGTGGCCTATTCGTAGCATCAAGGTAAGTCCGTCTATCTTGAAGGGTTCAGTTTGCGATGTCATGGAATAATCTTACCACATGTGAATATATTCAGTATGTCAGGTAAGTGTCTTCAGTTCGTACACAACCAATACGGGAGTCTCACGAACCCGACCGAAAAGCTCATGACCACGCTTCGACCGCTCGATCGCACGCATCACCACCTCCGGAGCGGAACGGATATCCAATCGATCTTTCCCGACCCTATCCGCCCACAAATTCTGTATCACCGTCAACTCGACACGATTAACACTGAGAATCTGCAAAGACTGCCGCTCGACCCGATGCAATCGTACATATTCAGCGGCCACATCAGCCAACCCGACACCCAACTAATTCTTCCTTTCTCGACGAAACGCATATACCAAAGAGGGGACCATGGACGCGGCCGCAAAAACAAGCGAAGACACCGCCAAGATGAGCCTCCACATCAAAGGCACCCCAACCGCAAGCCAGGAAACCAACTGCATCCCCAACAACCAGAACACCGCGAAAACCAGCATTCCCAGCACGAGCGCCCAGCTCAAACGTCGTTCCTCCCGACGCTTTCTCGCTATTTCGCGCCGCGACGGTTCGACGGTACTGCCACTGATTCGAGCCGGTTCCAGAATGATCGTCGTAGTCGCCCCGATGGTTTCGCCGGCGCTGTTTTCCTTACTCACTCGGGCTCCTTTTCTGGATTCTGGATTCTTTTCTGACGTTCGCATTCATGTCTCATTGACTTCCTCCCCGTCCTGAAGGGCGGGGATTCCTACACCGTTCGCCTTAATGA